>Ga0302325_10000362_pt1 | contig 128210 bp, 112 predicted proteins | sample Palsa_T0_2_FD_201948 | JGI IMG/M metagenome (GOLD analysis project Ga0302325, IMG submission 201948) | Peat permafrost microbial communities from Stordalen Mire near Abisko, Sweden - Palsa_T0_2 | ecosystem: Environmental > Terrestrial > Soil > Palsa > Peat permafrost | place: Sweden: Abisko...
GGTTCGTCCGCCGCCCGCCCCAGCCACCAGCGCTGCCAACCGCCGCCTGGATCAACAAGCCCACGACAGAGGAGGCCACTCACTAAATTCGACGACCAAGTGTCTCAATCGACTTGACAGGCTCCGGGTCAGGGAAACCACGCTGATTGCGGCGTCATCTTCGGGACCTGTCTCGGCGGCGATCAGGACAGAGGTGTCGAGCAGGACGGCCACTCGCTACGTAGCCCACGGGTCCGTGAGCTCGCCGCTGAGCCTCGCCAGGTCCTGATCGAGCGTCAAGTCGGGCGGTGCGTTCCACAGGTCGGCCAGCTGACTGCTTGGCACCCATTGCCGGGCGCGGATCGGACCGAGCTGTGCGACGGGGCGTCCGGAGACGGTGATCGTGATGTGCTCGCCCGCCTCTGCTCGCCGCAGAACCTCGCCGACATGGTTGCGTAGCTCCTTCTGAGGAATCGTTGCCATCGGCCAGAGAGTAGCAGTAGTGCTACCCACAGTGGTTCTCGTCAAGATCAAGCGAGAGCACCGTATACGTCAGGTAAGGGTGGTCTCGCGGACGCGCTCTTGTAGATATGGCGCCAGGTACTTGGCGGCGATCTTGCTCGGTGGTGACCAGGTTGGTGTGTCGGTGATTTCGGAGCTGAACCCGTGTCCCCCGGTGATGTGAGCGGTGAGGTATTGAGGTTTTCCGTTGGTTAGCAGCATGCCGTGGATCGTGGGGTCAAAGCGCTCGGGCGTCACGGATGCCCCGGCCAGGGCCGCGATCGATTGCGCTGCAACGTCGGCCTGCTGCGTACCGATACCGCCCATCTTGATCGGAAAGTCGGTCGCGTCGCCGGCCGCGTAGATGCGCTCGACATCGGGTACTCGGCAGTGCGGGTCTACGCGGATGAAGCCGTTCTCGCCGAGCGGAATGCCGCGTACGGCAGGGCCGTAGAGCTCGGGCAATGCGATCACCCGATCCACCTCGAGGCGCTGGTCGCGGGGGCTGATCACCACTTCGCGGGAGCTGGGAACCTCGGCGTAGGCGGAGTTGATCGTCTCGACGTTCGCGCCGGCGAGCAGCTCGGCCACGGTGCTGCTCGCCGATGCTCCAAAGATCGCGAGGGGGCTGTCCTCGGGGGTGACGATCGTCGCCTGTAGCTCGATGCCCATGTCGTAAGCGCGCCCTGCCGTCATCAGCGCGAGCTCGTACAGCGGTAGCGGCCACGCCATGCGACCGGGCGCGACGAACGCGAGCTTGTGGACGTAGCCGCCCTCTACGTCTTGGACCAGCCCGTGCATGGTCTGCGCCAGCTCGCGGTCGTCGATCGTGAGCGCGTGCGGGTAGCGCTTGCTGATGCTCGCCCCGAGCGCGAGCACTAGCGCGTCGTACTCGATCGCCTCATCGGCCTTCGTGTGGATCGTCCGCGTGGTCGGGTCGATCCAGCTGAGCTCCCCTGTGATCAGCTTTGCCCCGGCGTCATGGACGATCGGCGCCAGCGGGTAGCGGTGCGCGGCGCCGTAGGCGAACGGCTCGCGGACGACCATCGGACGGTAGACGAGCTCGCTGTTGGGCGCGATCACGGTCACCTCGGTGCGGTCGGGCGCGAGATCGGTCAAGGCCAGCACAGTCTCGAGGGCGGCTACTCCCCCGCCGGCGATGACCACGCGGAACTTCCCCGAGCGCGAGCCGGCTGTTGGCACGGGGCCGGGATCGCCGGGCAGCACTACCGGCCGGTCTTCCCGTTGGGCGCCGCCGGTGGGGCCAGCGTATCTGGGAACTTGTCGGTCGTGCCGATCAGGATCGTGAGCAGGTCGCTGATCCGTTGCACGCGCCCGAGACGGTCGGGGAGCGGAAGACCGGATTGGATCGTGTACTGATTGCGCCGTCCGTTGCGCTCGCGTGTGATGTAGCCGCCGTCCGCTAGCTCCGTGACGATCCGGTGCGCGGCGCGTTCGGTGATCCCGACTCGCTCGCTGATCTCTCGCAGGAGCACGCCCGGGTCGTGGGCGATGCAGGCCAGGACCTGAGCGTGGTTGGTGAGGAACTTCCAGCGGTGCGTCGTGGTCTCGGTCACGTATCAAGACTAGCATATCTGGATATCTAATTCATTGATCTATGTTTCATGCTATGTTGTTCAGGTCCGCGGTGCTCCTCTGGTCGCTGGCGCAAATGCGCACACCCAACGAAACGAGGAACACACCATGCCCAGCTCAGTCATGCCGCAACCACCGTCCGCCCCGACTATCGGCGGCAACGGCGTACCCCTCCCCGCTGTCGCGAGTCCCATACCCAACGGACGCCATCGGGACCCGCGCCCCGATCGCGCGCCGCGCAACCCGCTGCTGGCGAAACTGACCAGCCTGACCTCGATCGCCACTGTCGCCGCGGCAGGCATGATCGTCGTTGGCGCGCTCGCCGTCGTCGGCGGTCACTACGACAAGCAGGTCGTTCACGACCAGCTCGCTCCGCAGAAGATCTTCTTCCCGAAGCCCGCGACAAACCCGGGCCTCGCCGCCTATGCCGGTCAACAGGTGCTCACCGGAAAGCAGGCAAAGCTGTACGCCGAAAAGCAGATCGGCGTGGATGTGACGAAGGTCGCGGGCGGCAAGACCTACTCCCAGGTCAGCGGTGAATGGATCGCCGGCGGCATGAAGAGCACGAAGCTCGCAGGCGAGCGGACCACCCTGTTCATGGGCGAGACGCTGAACGGTCTGCTGCTAAATGCCTGGGGCTGGTCGGTCATCGGCACCATCGCCACCCTCGCCGGATTCATCCTCATCCTGCTCGGAGGGGTCCTATTCCTGCTCCCGCTCGCCAACTGGCAGATCAACCTCAGAGACCGCCGCCCAGCGGCCGCCGGCGCCTGACATGAAGGCGCTCGTTTACCACGGTCCCAGCAAGCGCGGCTGGGACACCGTGGCCGACCCAACGATCATCGACCCGACCGACATCGTCGTGCGTATCGACACCTCGACGATCTGCGGCTCAGACCTGCACATCCTCAAAGGCGACGTGCCCGAGACGACCCCCGGCACGGTGCTGGGCCACGAGGCGGTCGGCACCGTGCAGGAGATCGGTCCGAGCGTCAGTACCGTGGCGGTTGGGGACCGAGTGCTGATGTCCTGCGTCAGCGCCTGTGGGCGCTGCCGCTACTGCAAAGAAGCCCGCTACGGGCAGTGTCTTGGCGGCGGTGGCTGGATCTTCGGCCATCTGATCGACGGGCTGCAGGCGCAGTTCGCACGTGTTCCGTTTGCGGATAACTCCGTCTACAAGATCCCCGACGAACTCTCAGACGAGCAGGTTCTGTTCCTCGCCGACATCCTCCCGACCTCCTTCGAGGTCGGTGTGCTCAACGGCAAGATCGCTCCAGGCGATGTGCTGGCAATCGTCGGCGCCGGACCGATCGGGCTCGCGGCGATCCTCACCGCGAGCCTCTATACACCTGGACGGATCGTGTCGATCGATCTCGACGACAGTCGCTTGGAGAGTGCGCGGCGATTCGGCGCTGACACGACGATCAACAACAGTCGCGAGAACCCCGTCGAGCAGATCATGGAGCTCACCGACGGCCTCGGCGCCGACGTCGCCCTGGAGGCGGTGGGCGTGCCCCAGACGTTCGAGCTCGCGACCGAGCTGATCCGCCCCGGTGGACGCGTGGCGAACATCGGCGTGCATGGCAAGCCCGCGACCTTGCATCTCGAGAAACTGTGGACCCGTGACGTCACGATCACGACGGGGCTGGTCGACACCAACACGATTCCCCAGCTGATGAGGCTGGTGGCCAGTGGCCGCCTGGACCCATCGCTGTTTGCCACCCATCGCCTGCCCCTGAGCGACACGATGGCCGCCTACGACACGTTCGCCGACGCCGCCAACACCGGCGCCCTGAAGATCGTGCTCGAGGGTGGCGAGAGCCATCGCAACTCAGATCTCCTCGTGGGGGCGGCTTCGGCCGGATGATGCTGCTGCGAGATAACGTGTTCGGCGCCTTCGGGCCGATGACGGGGCTTTCCGTCCGCCGACGCACGCACTCGCAATCACCGCGTGGGCATGCGTGGTCCCGGTGGCCGCCGCGTTTGCGCTCATCTTCCGGCTGCCGATGCAGGCCCGTGAACCGATCGCGTGACAGCTGGCACAGCGAGACAGCACCGCCACGGATGACCCGTGCAACAAGTTCTCCGGCGACTTCACTGGCTCCCCCGGCACATGTGCCGGGGGACCGTGCCGTACATGTACGGCACGGACGCAGGGCCGCATGCGGCCCTGCGCGGGGCGCGCATGCGCGCCCCGAAGGGACCAGCCGACCGATCGGCGATCAGGCCGCCAGCGCCTCGCCCTCCTCGACCGCCGCCCTGTCCGCGGGGCTCATCGCCGCGAGCGGCCGGGGGGCGGGGCTGCGCAGGAGCACCCCCGCGGCGAGCGCGCCGGCGAGCGCCAACAGCGCGCCGATCGCGAACGCGAGATCGAACCCGCTGGTCAGCGCGTGTGCCGGGCCCTCGCTGATCTGCGCTCGAGTTTGCGCGTCGGCGATCGTGCTCAGCACAGCCAACCCGAGCGCGCCGCCCATCAACCGCGAGGTGTTCAGCAGCCCCGAGCCGAGGCCGCTCTGCTCGGGCGGCAGCGAGTGCATCGCCACGATCGTCGCCGGCACCAGCGACAGGCCGAACCCGACCGCCGCAAGCGTCGCCCCTGGGAGCACGTTCGCCGCGTACGAGCCGCCCGGCGCGACGCCTGTGAGCAGCGCCATGCCGGCGGCCGCGCACAGCATCCCCAGCGCGATCAACGGGCGCACGCTGAAGCGCCCGACGAGCCGTGGCGCGAGCGTCGACGCGATGAAGATCGACATGGTCATCGGCAGGAATGACAGCCCCGCGTCGATCGCGTCGAAGTGGAGCACCTGCTGGAGGTACAGCGTGAGGAAGAACCACACCGGGAAGAACGCCGCGTATAGAAGCGTCACCACCGCGTTCGCGGCCCGCAACTGCCCCGCGCGCAGGGCGCTCAGCGGGATCAGCGGGTCGCTCGCCACGCGTCCCTCGACATACAGGAACGCGAGCAGCAGCGCGAGCCCGCCGGCGAGCGGGCCGAGCACGCCCGCGGAGCCCCACCCGAGCGTGTCGGTGCGCACGATCCCGAACGTCACGCTCACTAGGCTCGCCGTGATCAGCACCGCGCCCGCCACGTCGAAGTGGCGCCCGCTGCGCTCGCTCGCCGTCGCCGGGATCACGCGCAGGCCCGTCGCGATCACGATCGCGCCGAGCGGCACGTTCACCGCGAAGATCGCCGGCCAGCCGAAGCCCTGAGTGAGCAGCCCACCGAGCAGCACGCCCGAAGACGCTCCCAGCGCGCCCATCGCCCCCCACATGCCCACCGCCCGGTTGCGCGCGGGACCGGCCGCGAACGAGCTCGTCACGATCGACAGCGTCGCCGGCGACAGGATCGCACCGCCGAAGCCCTGCAGCGCTCGCGCGCCCAGCAGCAGGCCGCGCGTGTCGGCGAGCGCACACACGAGCGAGGAGATCGAGAACAGCGCCGTGCCCACGAGGAACACGCGCCGGCGACCCAACAGGTCCGCGCAGCGACCGCCGAGCATCAGAAAGCCAGCGAACGTCAGCGTGTACGCGTTCACCACCCACTGCAGCCCCGTCGTCGAGAAGCCGAGACCGCTGTGGATGGCCGGCAGCGCCACGTTGACGATCGATACGTCGAGGATCACCATGAACTGGGCCAGGCAGACGACGGGGAGCACCGCCTTGTGGACGAGTGCCGGGGCCTTCGACACGGATGCGGGGCCTACTGTGGGTATGCTCTTGGTTGCGCTCATGAGTTCAGTGTGAGAGGTTTTTATCCAGGTAGAAGAGGATCGTTTATCCTAGTAGAGAACATGCCAGCTTCGGTTCAAGAGATGCCGGCTCCCGCCACCTCTACCGGGGACAGCGCGCCGCGCGGAACCTCCACGGAGGGCAGTGCTCCGCGCGGGGCGGTTGGCACCTCCAAAGAGGACGGTGTCCCGCGCGGCACCTCCACGGGCGATGGCGCCCCGCGCGGGGCGGTTCGTGAGAAAGCCCACTCGCGCGAGCGCCGGCGCGCGGAGCTCGCGCACTTCCTGCGCAGCCGCCGCGCGAGCCTCAAGCCGGAGGAGGTCGGGCTCTCGGGCGGCGGGCGCAGGCGCACCCCCGGCCTGCGCCGCGAGGAGGTCGCACAGCTCGCCGGCGTCGGCGCCACTTGGTACACGTGGCTGGAGCAGGGCCGCGACGTGCGCGCGTCGCTCGACGTGCTCGAAGCGCTCTCGCGGGCGCTGCGCCTCGACCAGGCCGAGCGCACCCACCTCGTGCTGCTCGGCCGCGGCGAGGAGCCGCCGCCGTGCGAGAGCCCCGCCGAGCGCGTATCCCCGTCGTTGCGTCGTCTCATCGCCAACCTCGGCCCCAACCCGGCTTTCATCCTCGGGCGCCGCTGGGACTACCTCGCGTGGAACCACGCCGCGGTGGTGCTGCTCGGCGACCTCGGTCGCATCCCCCGCGGCCGGCGCAACCACGCGTGGCTCACGTTCACCGACCCCGCCCGGCGCGAGATGTTCACCGACTGGAAGGCCAGCTCGCGGCTGCTCGTCGCCAAGCTCAGGGCCGACGGTGCCCGCCACATGGGCGACCCCGAGTTCGAGGCGCTGATCGCCGCCCTACGCAGTAACAGCCGCGACTTCGCCAACGCGTGGGAGCGCCACGAGGTCTCCCACAGCGGCTCCGCGCGCAAGGATCTACGCCACCCGATCGCCGGGCTCATGTCGTTCACCCACGCCGTCTTCCACCCCGGCGAGGCGGTCGAGCAGCGGCTCATCCTCTACACGCCGCTGCCCGAGCACGACACGCCGGCGAAGCTCGCGGGGTTGATGGCGGGCGGGGTCGAGGCGGCAGAGGTCTGACGCCGCGGCGTCAAAAGCGAGAGAATGCGCAAATGAAGGCAGCGGTCATCTACGAGAACGGCCCGCCCGAGGTGCTTCGCTACGAGGAGGTGCCCGACCCCGAATGCCCGGACGGCTGCGTGGTCGTCGACGCCGAGGCGATCAGCATCGAGGGCGGCGATCTGCTCGCCCGCGCGGCGGGGGATCTGTCCGCGACCCCGCACGTCGTCGGCTATCTGAGCGCCGGCACCGTCAGCGAGGTCCCCGCCGGCGTCGAGGGTCGTGCGGTCGGCGACCGGGTGGTTGCCTTGAACGCAGCGGGGTCGCACGCCGCCAGGCGAGCGGTTCCCGCGGCGATGACCTGGCCGATCCCCGCCGGGCTGGACGCTGCCCGCGCTGCGTGCGTGCCGGTTGCGTTTGGCACTGCGTACGAGTGCCTGTTCACCGCCGGCAACCTCGCAACCGGTCAAACGGCTCTGATCCATGCCGGAGCCGGTGGCGTCGGCATGGCCGCGATCCAGCTGGCCAAGCGCGCCGGCGCGACGGTGATCGCTACCGCCTCCCGCGATGAGAAGCTGAAGCGGCTGCAGGCGCTCGGGCTCGACCACCCGATCAACTATGCGAGCGAGAGCTTCGTCGAGCGCACCAACCAGCTGACCGACTCGCGCGGAGTGGAGGTCGTCCTCGACTCGATCGGCGGCCAAAACCTGATCGACAGCATCGGCGTGCTCGCCTACCGAGGGCGGCTCGTCAGCGTCGGGCTGGCCGCTCGTGCGGGCTCGGCGATCGAGGCGAGGTCGCTCTGGACGCGCAACAACTCGCTGCACGGCGTCTTTCTCGGCGGCTCGCTTCTCTCGGAGTACGCCCGCGTCCATCCGATGATCGGCGACATGCTGCAGGGCGTCGCAAGCGGGGAGCTCCAAGTGGAGATCGACCGCTCGTTCCCGCTGGCGGAGGCCGCCGCGGCGCACGAGTACGCCGAGAGCCGCCAGGCGTTCGGCCGGGTCGTCATCACGCCTTAGTAGCACGGGCGGGGCAACTCGGGCGATCACGCCGACGCCCCTGGATGTCGCAACAGCGCCTAGCTGGCGGCGCCAACACAGTGAGAAGTCGGCGATGTCCTGGCGGCTGTGATCTAGCATGACCCGGGAGTGTCGAGGCCGCTCGAAATAAACGATCCAGAGGAGCTCGAGGCCCGTGGCGCGCCGGCGAGCGCGACGATCGCGGCCTCCACCAGCCTCGGCCCGGTGCACCTCACGGTCGCCGATCTCGCGCGCTCGATCGCTTACTACGAGCGTGCGGTCGGCCTCACATTGCTCGACGGGGGGCCGGAAGGGAAGCCAACCTCGCCGGCCGGGCGACGTGCCGTGCTCGGCGTGGGCGGGCGAGCGCTGCTCGTGCTCGTCGAGCAGCCCGGCGCTCGACCCATCACTCCCTCAACCGGCCTCTACCACTTCGCCCTGCTGGTTGCACAGCGCGTCGACCTGGCCCGGTGGTTGGCGCACGCTGCGCACGAGCGCGTGGCGCTCGTTGGTCTCTCCGATCACTTCGTGAGCGAGGCCATCTACCTGCGCGACCCCGACGGGCATGGAATCGAGATCTACTGGGATCGGCCCCGCATGCACTGGGAGGGGCAGGTCGCGGCCCGAATGACGACGCTGCCACTCGACGTCGAGAGCCTGCTCGCCGAGCTCCCCGACCGCCAGGCGCCCGACTTCCGCGGCCTCTCCGCGGGCACCGTCATGGGTCATGTCCACCTCAAGGTCGCCGCCATCCCGCAGGCCATCGCCTTCTACCGCGACGTCCTGGGCTTCGCGCTGATGGCCGCGCTCGAGGACCGCGCCGCGTTCCTCAGCGCCGGCGGCTATCACCACCACATCGGTGCCAATACCTGGGAAAGCGCCGGCGCCTCCCCGCCGCCGGCCGGTGCTGCGGCTTTGCGCCACGCAACGATCGTGTTGCCCGACGAGGCCGAGCGCGAACGCGTGCTCGCGCGACTGGCAGGCCACGGCTACGAGTTGCACTCCGGCGACGAGGGGCCGCTTGTGCACGATCCCTCGGGGAACGCGCTGGTGTTGAGCGTGGCCGATGCAGCGCCCCGCGCGCCGTAGTGGCCCCGCTCGCTGTATGTCACTGCGCGCGGTATGTCCCCGCGCGCCGAGTGTCCCTGCGCGCCGTGGTGGCCCCGCGCGCCGTGGTGGCCCCGCTCGCCCAAAGCCTCCTCGGTGTTTAGACTGAGCGGGCGTCCCACCCGCGACCGTTCGAGGAGCGCCATGTCCACATCTCCAGCCGACTTCAACGCCAAGGTCATCGACGAGTTCCGCGCCAACGGGGGGCACGTCGGCGGTAGCTTCGAGAGCATGCCGATTCTGCTGCTGCACCACACCGGCGCCAAGTCCAGCGTGCAGCGCATCAACCCGCTCGCCTACCACGAGGACGGCGGGCGCTACGTGATATTCGCCTCCAAGGGGGGCGCGCCGACCAACCCCGCCTGGTACCACAACCTCAAGGCTCATCCCGACACCACGATCGAGGTCGGCACGCAGACGCTGTCGGTGCGCGCCAGCGAGGCCACCGATGGGGAGCGCGATCGTCTCTTCGACGCGCAGGCGGAGCGTATGCCGCAGTTCGGCGAATACGCAGAGAAGACCCCGCGCACGATCCCGGTGATCCTGCTCACGCCAAGCGCGAACTGACGCACGATCTATACGGTTCGCAGCGCTTCGGTGGGTGACAGCCGAGCGGCACGCAGCGCGGGTACCAGCCCGGCGACGGCGCCGATCAGGAGCGCCGCCCCGAACCCGCCGGCCCACGCGACGGTGGGGATGACGATCGTCCAGCCCTTGGTGGTGGCGTAGACCGCGGTCGCGAGCGCCCCGGCGGCGATGCCGGTGACGCCGCCGCCGAGCGCAAGCAGGATCGCCTCGGAGAGGAACTGCGTGCGGATCTGCCTGCGGGTTGCGCCGAGCGCGCGGCGCAGCCCGATCTCCGAGCGGCGTTCCAGCACGGAGATGACCATGATGTTCGCCACGCCGACCGCGCCCACCAGCAGCGCCACGGCGCCGAGCCCAAGGAACAGGCCGTTGAAGGCGCCCTGAGCGTCGGCGCGTGCTGTGAGCGTGGCCGACGGCTGGCTGACGTTGACTTCGTTGGGAGCTTCCGGGTCGGCGGTGGCCGCCAGCACCGACTGGACGGCCGCGACCTGGCTATTCTGCGCCCGCACATAGACGGTGTTGGGGTGTCCGTCGAAGTGCAGGTAGCGTTCCGCGGCCTTGAAACCCACGAGCACCGCGCTTTCGATTTCGGGCGTGAGCACCGATTCGCCGAGGATGCCGGCGAGGTAGAACCACTGATTGGCGACCCAGATCCGCTCGCCGGCGTAGATGCGATCGATGCCCAGCCGCCCGGCGGCGGCCGAGCCGAGCACCGCGACCGGCTCCCGGGCGGTGGCGGCGTTCAGGTAGCGACCCTGCACGACCTGGACGTTGAGGGTGTGCAGCAGGTCGAGACTCGCGGCCTGGACACTCAGGGCGTTGGTTTCGACGGCGGGGATCAGCGGCGTGCGGTACACCTTGCCTTTGACGCTCCCCGTCTCGGCGACGGTTTCGACCGGGTCGATTCTGGCGATCATCGCTGGCGCGACGAGCGGCAGCTCTGCCGTCGTGCCGGCGAAGCTCTGACCGTTGGTGACCGTCAGCAGATTCGTTCCGAGCCTGTCGATCTCTTCGAGCAGCCCAGCTTGGCTGGAGGCGGACAGGCCGAGCACCGCCACGATCGCGGCGACCCCGATCGCGATACCCAGCCCCGAGAGCCCGGCGCGCATGCGCCTGGTGCGAAGTCCGACGCTCGCCACGCGCGCGAGGTCGAAGGCCCGCAGCCGCCGCGGGGCGAGGTCCGCGGCGCCGGCATGCTTTTGTGTGCGATCGGCGATGGTGCTCACCGCGCCCTCACTGGGATTGGCCGGGAGCTTCGTTGACGAGCGCGAACGCAGCCGGCCTGGCAGGGTTGGCGCTGGCCTTGACGATGTAGCCGCCCGGCGTGTCGTTGGCGGTGAACTCCGGCGCAACCGCGATCCCGCACGCGTTGGTCTTCACCTTGATCTTGGCGGGGTGAGAGACGCGGGCGTGGTGGTGGGGGCCGCGAGCGTGGACAGTGAAGCGCCCGCTCGCGCCGGCGAGTGGCGCTGAGAACGTGACGAGCGCGCCCGGGACGGGGTTCTTCTGCGCGTCGGTGACGGTGACGGCGAGCCGGATCGGGAACGCGCTCCCTGGCGGGGTGGACTGCGTGGAGCCGACGCCGGGGGCGACCTTGGTGGGCTTGCCGGCAAGGTTGGTGAGCGAGAAGCTGATCGGCGCCACGCTGGGCGCTCCGGCTTTGCCGGCGCTTTCACTCCCGCCCCCGCCGCCGCTCGCGACCGAGGCGGTGGCCGTGAACGAGCCGGTGGCCGTGTTCGCGATGAGCGCGGGAGAGGTGGCCTTGCCGCTCGCACCGGTGCTGGCGGTAGCCTGGGTGCTGCCGGTGGCCTGGACGCCGCCGCTGGCGAAGCTGGCGCTGGCGGTGGCACTGGTGCCGCAGGCGCCGGTGGTGGCGGAGCCGAGCGTGAACGTGACGGTGGCGCCGGCGACCGGGTTGCCGACCGCGTCCAGCACCTTGACCTGCAGTGGCTGGGGGTAGCGGCTCATGACGCTCGCCGATCTGCTCTTCAGCGGGATCGCGACGATTTTCGCAGGAATGCCAGCGGCGGTGTTGGTCAATGAGAACGAGACGGAGCCGTACTGCGAGCTGGCGGCGACGGTGTAGCTACCGGCCGTGGCGTTGGCGGTGAACGTCGGCGCCGCGACGGTGCCGGAGGCGTCGGCGCCGACGGTGGCGGCGCTGGAGTTGCTGGTGGAGAAGCGCCCGCCGACGCCGGTTGCGGGCGCGCTGAAGGTGACCGGGATGCCGGCGACGCCGGTGACCGCGCAGCCGTTGCTATTGGTGAGCGCGACCTGTAGTCCGCTCGCAAAGGCGGTGTCGAGCGTGGTGGTTTGCGGTGTGCCCGCGACGAGCGTGAGCTGGTTGGGAGGGTTGGGCGACGGGCAACTGGCCGTGGGGGTGCTTTCGCCGGGCGAGCCGCCGCCCCCGCTTTTTTCGCCCGAGGCCAAGGCCGTAGCGCCGGCGATCGTGCCTGCCCAGGCGCCCATGCCGGCGAGGAGGAGGAGCGCCAGCGCCGCGCGGCGGCCGCCGCGCCGCAGCCATGCCTGTGCGGTGCGGGCCATCGCGGCGAGGCGGCCAGCCGGCCAGCCGGGAGGTCGTGAGGTCATCGGCTGAGCGCTCCCTGCGTGGCTGTGTCGGCAACGATCTGCCCGTCGAGCATCTGGACCTGGCGGGGGAGGCGGGCGGCGAGGTCGTGGTCGTGGGTGATCACGAGGATCGTCGCGCCTTCGGCGTTCAGCTCTTGCAGGAGCGTGAGGATCGCTTCGCCGGACGCGCTGTCGAGGTTGCCGGTGGGCTCGTCGGCGAGCACGATCGCGGGGCGTCCTACCAGCGCGCGGGCGATCGCGACGCGTTGGCGCTCGCCGCCGGAGAGCTTGCTCGGACGGAAGTGGGCGCGGTCGGCCAGCCCCACCCGGGCGAGCGTCTGGGCTGCCCGCTCGCGGCGCTCGGCGACGTGGACGCCGGCGTAGAGCAGTCCTTCGGCGACGTTCTCGATGGCGGTGGAGTGCTCGGCGAGGAAGAACTGCTGAAAGACGAATCCGATGCGCGTGGCGCGCAACGTGGCGAGCTCGCGATCGGCGAGCCCCGCGGCATCGAGGCCCGTGATCGAAACAATCCCCGAGCTCGGGCGCTCGAGCGTGCCCATCACGTGCAGCAGCGTGGTCTTGCCCGAGCCCGAGGGGCCGACAATTGCCACGAGCTCGCCCTCCGCCACCGCGAAGCTCACTTCCCGCAGCGCGTACACCGGCGGCTCGGCGCCATAGACCTTGCTGACCGCGCGCAGCTCCAGCACCGCTGGCGCCTCGCCATCGTCCGGGCTGACTCCGTTCGGCTCCAGCATCGCCGACGCCTCGCCGTCGTCCGCGCTGACCGCGCTCAGCTCCAGCACCGCCCGCGCCTCGCCGTCGTCGGCGTCCGTGTACGGGCTGTGGGGGCGCTGCTCGCTCATGATGTCGCCGGCACCACCACGCGCTGGCCGGCGGACAGCCCCTGGCCGCTCACCTGCACGACACCTTCGGCGTCGTCGAACAGGCCGACGGTGACGGCCACGAGACGGTGCAGGTGGCCATCGGCTACCTCCACCGCGTAGCCGCCACTGGCGAGCGCGAGCAGCGCGTCGACGGGCACCGCCAACACGTTTTCGACGTGTTCGGTGGTGATCTCGACGTTCACGGGCGCCTGGTCGAGGTGTCCCGTCGCGGCCGGGTTGGTGGGGGTTGCGTCGACTTCGACGGTGGGGGCGCTTTCTTCTTCGCCGGCGTGGCCTCCCGAGGACGGCGAGGTGGCGACGCTGGAGACATAGGTGATCCTCCCCGGCGTGGTCTGGTTGTCCGGGAGGGTGATCGTGACCGCGTCGCCGACCTTGACACTGGCCTGCTCGGAGGCGTCGAGCGCGAGCTTGACCTGCCGGGCCGTTGAGGTGATGGCGAGCACCGGCCCGGGCATGACAGTCGCGCCGATCGTGGGGGTCACGCTCGTGACGCGCACCGGTTCGGGGTGGAACACGACCGATCCCAGCAGCAGCTCACCGGTGACCGAGGCGCCGCGCGCGGACTGCAGTGCGCGAATCGCGGCCGCGGTAGCGGCGGTGAACTCCTCACCTGTGAGCCCCTGTCCGTAGCCGAGCGCGTCGAGGTTGGCGTTCAGTTTGGCGACGTCCGGCCCCGGGGACATCCCCGCGATGAACGCGCGCGTTGGCACCACCGTGCCGTACAGCAGCAGCACCGGCTGGCCGCTGATCTCATACAGGCTCTGCCCGCGCGTGATGATCTGGCCGACCGAGGGCAGCGCCGTGAACGTCGAGCTCTGACCGTACAGCGCGGCCGAGGAGCGCGCCGTGGACAGATTGGACTGCGCGCTCGCCAGCTGTTTTTCGGCCGAGGAGACCTGGGAGCGGTCGTCGGTGAGCTTCATCGCTGCGGCCGTGGAGCTCTGCTCGGCGCTCGAGACCGCCTGCGCGTCACTCGAGCACGAGCTCCCGCTGGCACCTGGCGAGTCGGCTTCGCCCCCAGGCGAGGAACTCGCGGAGGTCGCTTCCGCGGCACCCTCGCCCGCGCAGTCGACCTGCTCCTTGGCGCGCGCTGCCGCCAGCGTTGCCTGGTGGCCCGTGAGCGCCTGCGTGTCGGAGGCAAGCGTCGCCGTGGCGCTGGCCAGCATCGCTTCAGCGCTTGCAACCTGCTGGCTGGCCTGCTGGACGGCGGAGGGCGCGGTGCCAGACGGCACGCGGATGCTCGAGGAGCCGGCGTAGCCGAGCGTCCCGCTCACCTGAGTCTGCTGGGAGAGCGACTGCCGTTTCACACTCGCCAGCGAGATCGCGCTCGCGTTGTCGGCGGCACCCGCGGTGGATTGCACCGGGCCGGCGAAAGGGTCCGTGGCGATCACCACCACCACGGCCACCACCAGCGCCAGCGCGACGATCGCGGGCGTCCTGCGACGGGCGTCACTCATAGATGACGCTTATACGACACCGATGGTTTCGTGAAGGTTTCGCCGACCTCACGAACGTCCCGCCGCTCACGGGACCGCAACCACGTTACCCCCGGATTCGCCGCCGGAACCGCCAGGGCCGCCCTTGGGTCCCGGCCCGGGCGGGCCAGGGCCGCCCTTGCCGCCCGGCCCCGGCGCGATCGACTGGCAGGCCTTCTGTGCGGCCCTGAACCGTGGCGATTCCGGGTCGATCCCGTTCGCGCCGCCTGCCTTTAGCTTCATCCTGATGGCCCCGCCTGAGAAGGTCGGATCGGGGAAGTTGGGGACTCCGTGGGCGCGCATACACCGAGAGAGCTTCAGGGCGCTTTCCTGGGCCTTGGCTTGTTGCGCCGGGCTGGGAGCACCTCCTTCGGGCAAAAGCTTTCCGCAGACCTTCTGCGCCGCCTGGAACTGCGAGGACTGCGGATTGACTCCTGTCACGTGCCCGTTGTGGTTGCTGCTGTGGACGAGCAGGTGGCCTTCGGTCGGTTCGGGGAATTCAGGTACTCCGTGGGTGCGCATGCACTGCGAGTAGGCGACCATCTTCCGCTGGATGCTCGCGCTGCTCTCCGGGGAGGATGAGCCGCTGGCCGTCGTGGCCGAGGGGCCGGGCGTGTCGGCGAGGTGCGCCACACCCGGGGTCGAGGAGGAGCCACCGCAGCCGGCGAGCGCCAGCGCCACGCTTGCGAGCACGACGACGCTGAGGCTGGGGTTGGTTCTTGTCATGCCGACATGATGTGGGACGCCACCTGAGAATTGGCTGAGAGCAAGCGAGGAACTTCCTAAACGCTGGAAGCAGCGGGAGCATTTCGCTCGAAGGCGGCGAGCTCGGCGTCGGTCATCTGAAGCGGTGGCAGCTCGAGCGTCAACCTGGCGCCGCCACCGGGATCGTTGGCTGCGTGTACGGCGCCACCGTGAGCCTCGGCCATCTGCCTGACGATCGCCAGGCCGAGCCCCGACCCGGGTCGCGCGCGTGCGCCGGGTGCGCGGTAAAAGCGGTCGAACACGCGCGGCAGATCCTCCGCGGCGATCCCGGGGCCGTGGTCGCGGACCTCCAGAGCGCCGCTGCGGACACGCACCTCGATTGGATCGCCCGCCTGCGCGCCCGCGCGCTCACCGCGCGCCTCTACTGGATCGCCCGGTCGCCCGGCATAGGTCTCGATGGGATCGCCCGCCCGCCCGGCGGGCGAAATGGGCGGGTTCCATTTACAGGCATTGTCGAGCAGGTTGGCGATCGCCCGCTCGAGGCGCGCGGGGGCGACGCGCACCAGGCAAGGCTGCGCGTCGAGGAGAAAGCAGCACCCCGGTGCGTGCAGGCGGGCGCGCTCGATCGCCCCGGCGGCGGCGAGATCGAGGCGCACGTCCTCCACCTCGACCTCCTCGACGTCGGTGTTGGACAGATCGACCAGATCGCCGACCAGCACCGTCAGCTCCTGCAGCTGCGCCTGCGCGGCGGCCAGGATGCGAGCGCGTTCCTGTGCGGAGAGTTCCCCGCTCATCGCCAGCGCGTCGAGGTTGGCCTGCACGCTGGTCAGCGGCGTGCGCAGCTCATGCGAGGCATCGGAGACGAGCTGGCGCTGCGCGAGGCGAGAGCGCTCGAGCGCAGCCAGCATCGTGTTGAAGCTCCCGGCGAGACGCCCGAGCTCATCCTCCTCACTCGCCTGGATGCGGTGGCCGAGATCCTGCGTGCGCGCCACGCGCTCGGCGGCACCCGTCAAGCGCCGTACGGGCACCAGAGCCGCCCGTGAGACGAGCAGCCCGAGCGCAGCGGCAAGCGCGATCCCGCCCAAGCACACAAGTGCCAGCACCAGCTTCAGGTGCGTGAGCGTGCTGTCCACGTCGGTCAGCGGCAGCGCCACCTGCCACACCCCTCCCTCGGGCGCACGCTCGGTCAGGATTCGCACATGCGTGCCGCCGACGGTCGCGTCGCTGAAGAAAGCGCTGCGCCGGCCCGCGGCCACTGCACGGGTGGCGACGGTGACAGGCAGCGGCGATCCCTTGCCTTCGGAGCGCAGAACCTGCCCGTTGGACTGGAACAGCTGGACGTAGCCGGTGGCGCCGCCGAGCCTCGGAGCAGGCAGCACGAGCTTGAGGAGCTGGTTGTAAGGGCTCCCCCGAACGGGCACTTTCGCGGCAGGGCCGCTCTGCGCGAATGCGGCATTGCCTTCGATCGATACCGTTTCCCCAGGGACGATGCTCTCCCCACTGCTTTGGCGGGCGAGTCCTTTCCCGCCACTGCGCGCTGAGCCCCCACCGCTTTCGCGGGCGGGACCTTCCCCACCGCCGCGCGCCGATTCCCGCCCGCCGGAGTGGGTCGTTCCCGCCACCTGCCCGCCGAAGGCGATCCTCGGCAACCCCCCGGGCGGCCGCTTGCCTTCCTTCTTCAACTTCGCAACAGCGGCCGGGGAGAAGGTGGTGGAGCGGATCTGAACGGCCTGCGGCCCGGGCGTGAGCTTCTGGCGCAGGCTCGAATCGATCTGGCCGCGCAACTCGTCACCGGTCACGACGTACACCACGACCGACGCGATCACAATCGCTGCGGCCACCGCCCCGGCCGCCAGCAGCACCATGCGCCGGCGGAAGCTCATCGCGGCGAGGACTTCAACGAGTATCCGACTCCGCGGACGGTGTGCACCAGGCGCGGCTCTCCGCCCGCCTCGGTCTTGCGGCGCAGATAGCCGACATACACCTCCAGGGAGTTGGAGGCCGGCCCGAAGTCATAGCCCCACACGCACTCGAAGATCCTTGTCCGTGGAAGCACCTGACGGGGGTGGCGCATAAGTAGTTCCAGCAGCAAGAACTCCGTGCGAGTCAGATCGAGCGGACGCCCTGCGCGGCGCGCTTCGTGCGCGAGCGGATCGAGCTCCAGGTCCTCGAAGCGCAGGGTTTCGTCGTTGCCCTCCCAGCCCGTGCGTCGCAGCAGTGCGCGCAGCCTGGCCACCAGCTCCTCGCTCGCGAACGGCTTGACCAGGTAGTCGTCGGCGCCGGCCTCAAGGCCCGCCACCCGCTCTGAGACCTCGGCCCGCGCGGTCAACATGAGCACGGGCGTGCGATCGCCGATCGCGCGCATCCGCCGGCAGACCTCCATGCCATCGAGGCCCGGCATCAGCACGTCGAGGATCACCGCATCGGGCCGGTCCAGCGCGAGTGTGCGAATCGCCTCGCTGCCGTCGGCGGCCGTCGCGACCCCAAATCCGTTGAGATCCAGCACGAGCTCGAGCGCCTCGCGAACGGAGGGATCGTCATCAACGACCAGCAGACGCACCAGCCGATGCTGACAGGCGAACCTGAAAGAAAGCTGAGGACGAGGGGCTCACCGCGCCGCTTCGCGCGAGGAGCCGGAGCCGCCGTGCACGCCGCCGGGGATCAGCGATTCGCAGGCATGCACCGCCGCCTTGAACGTTGGGGAGCTCTCGTTCAGATCCTGGTGGTCTATGTGTACGCCGCCGCCCGAGAACGTCGGGTCGGGGAAGTTGGGGATTCCGTGTGAGCGGATGCACGCTGCGGCCTTCAGGTACTGCTCCTCTTCCCGAGGGCTGATCTGGTGGTTGGGGCCCGAGCCCGGACCACCGCCGGGCAGCAGCTTGCCGCAGGCCTGCTGCGCCGACTTGAAATGAGGATTGCTCGAGATCGACGGATTGATCCCAATCGCCACCTTCACTTCGTTGCCGTTGGTCGAGACCTTCGGGTCCGGGAAGTTCGGCACCCCGTGCGCACGCATGCAGGACGAGTACGCCACCGCCTGGCTCCCGGGCGACGCCGACCCAGCCCCCGACCCGGCCGCCGCCGGGTTCGTCGTGGACTTGTTCGACGCGTGCGACCCAAGGCTCGCCACGCCCCCGGCCGGCGAGTTGCCCCCGCAGCCCGCCACGAGCACGCTGAGGGTGGTGAGAGCGATGAGGGCTGCGGCCAAAGGAGCCGCTCCCAATCCTTGGACGGTAGCCGTGCTCCGGTCACCGCGGTGTTTGGCGTGGCCTTGCATGTTGTCTCCTTTTGCAGCTCGGGAAGGTCGTGCTCCGGACTGCTTCTAGGAGATCGGCGGTTTCGGGAGCGTATCGCCACGCGGGTCGCCGGCGATCGCCCGGGCCGCCGGCGACCCCGCGTGAGGCCGCCGGTGAAACCGTGCTGAAACCGCGGGGAAGTAGCCTGGAGCGCACGCCGGATCCGCAACGAAGCCCGGCCGTGAAGAGGAGTGACCATGCGGGTGCTAGTGATCGAGGACGACGAGGAGATGGCGGAGGCGATTGCGTTCGGTTTGCGCCAGACGGGCATGGCCATCGATATCGCGCTCGACGGCCCGGCCGGCTTGGCGCGCGCCACGGTCAACGACTACGACGTGATCGTGCTCGACCGCGACCTGCCGGGGATGCACGGCGATCAGCTGTGCGCCAAGCTTGTGGATGGCGAATGTCGCAGCCGGGTGCTGATGCTGACTGCGGCGGCGAGCATCGAGGACCTGGTGGGCGGGCTGGGTTTGGGCGCGGACGACTACCTGTCAAAGCCGTTTGACTTCCCCGTGCTGGTGGCGCGGATCGGCGCGTTGACGCGCCGTGCTCAGCCCGCGATCCCGCCGCTGCTCAGCCACGCGGATCTGGTGCTCGACTCCTCGCAACACCGTGTCTTTCGAGCCGGAAGGCAGCTGGAGCTCGCACCGAAGGAGTTCGGCGTGCTGGAGTTGCTGCTGGCCTCCCGGGGGCGCAGCGTCTCGGCTGAGGAGCTGCTGGCGCGGGTGTGGGATGAGGCCGCCGACCCATTCACCAACGCGGTGAAGATCACCGTCAGCCGCCTGCGCGCGAAGCTCGGCGACCCCCCGATCATCGAGACGGTCGCCAAGTCGGGCTACCGGATCTGAGGGTCGCTGTGCAGCTCGGCCAACGATCGTCTGCGACCGAGTCCGGCGACCGGATCTGAACATCGTGCCGGTCGGCCGACGATCATCCGCGACCGAGTCCGGCTACCGGATCTGAGAATCTTGCCGCTCGGCCGACGATCACCTGCGCCGGCGCGGCGGTTGCGCCTTCCACGGCGCACCATTCGCCTGCGCCTCGCGTTGCTGTACGGCGGTGGGTTCTTCATCTCGGGCGCCGTGCTGCTCGCGCTCACCTACGCCGGTGTGGCGCACATCCACGGCGCATACTCACAGGCCGTCGGAGCGTCGCCGATCCACCCCGGCTCCGGCACGGTGCCGGCCCCGGGCCAGCTGGCGATCCCCTTTCCACGCGGGACGCACGCGCACGTCACGGTTTCGGTGGTCGACCCCAATCAGCGCAACGTGGATCTGCGCGTGCTCGCGGTTGTGTCGGCGATCGCGCTCGCGCTGATGGCGGCCGTTTCGATGGGGCTCGGGTGGCTGCTCGCCGGGCGGGTGCTGCGCCCGCTGCGCACGATCACAACCGCCGCCCGTGACATTTCAGCCACCGACCTGCATCGCCGGCTCGCGCTGGACGGGCCCGACGACGAGTTCAAGGAGCTCGGGGCCACCTTCGACGGGCTGCTCGCACGGCTCGACGCCTCCTTCCAGTCCCAGCGTCAGTTCGTCGCCAACGCCTCCCACGAGCTGCGCACACCGCTCGCCCGGCTGAAGACGCTGGCCCAGGTCGCGCTCGCGGATCCCCGGGCGGACGTGGCGTCTCTGCGCGCGGCGCACGAACGCGTGCTGGCCGCCGAGCAGCAGCTGGAGGAGCTGATCGAGGCGCTGTTGAGCCTCGCGGTCAGCGAGCGGGGGATCGACCGGCGCGAGCCGGTCGATCTGAGGGCAATCGCCGGCGAGGTGCTCGCCGGGCGCCACGCCGAGATCGAGCGCCGCGACCTGCGGCTTCAGGTCAAGCTCGACCCCGCCCGCGCCGAGGGCGACCCGCAGCTGATCGAGCGTCTGGTCGCCAACCTCGTCGATAACGCGATCGGTCACAACACGAGCGGGGGGCGAGTCGAGGTAGCGACCGCGACCAGCTCAGATCGTGCCGTGCTGTCGGTGCTCAACGATGGCCCGGTGATATCGCCACAGGAGCTGGAGCGGCTTCGGCGGCCATTTCAGCGATTCGGGGTAGACCGCACCGATCGCGGCGACGGACATGGACTCGGGCTGTCGATCGTGCAGGCGATCGCCGACGCCCACGGGGCATCGCTGGCCGTCAACCTCCAACCCGCGGGCGGCCTGCACGCCGAAGTGAGGTTTCTCGACGCGAGCTCTCCGCCTGGTGGGTAGCTGGACATCAGTGGTTGTGCAGCGGGAACGCGCACGCGGCCGCCGCTCGCGTGAACATCGGCGACTGCTGGTCGATCGTGCTGGGGAATAGGAGGATCACCCCTTCGATGTCGCTCATCTCTGCGATGCCGGAGCCGAGCGGGTTTGGCGGGGCCGAGGTCCGAGGGTCGGGGAAGTCGTAGACGCCGTGCTGGCGCATGCACCGCGCGATGTTCAGAAACCTCGCCAGCGTCCGAGCGGAGGGGGGTTCCGAGCTGGGGCCGCCGGGCAGGCCGCCGCCCGGCAGGAGCGTGTGGCACTTCGCCTGCGCCGCCTTGAACGCCGGCGATGAGGGATCGATTCCGGCGCTCGTGTGGAACAGGAAGCCCCCGCCGCCGGTGGGGTCGGGGAAGTTGGGGACGCCGCTGGAGCGCATGCACCTCGCGTAGGCGAGCCCCGCCCGCTGGGGGTTCGCTGTGCTTTCAGCCGGCGAGTCGCCGCTTTCGGAGTTTGTGCTGGGCGAGTCCTCTGCCGTGGACACGTGGGCGACGCCTGGGCCTGCCGAGCCGCCGCAGCCGGCGATCGCCGGTGTGACGCTCATGAGGGCTGCAACGATGAGCATGCGCGCTCGCATCTGGCCCTTTCTACGCCGTCGCTTGTTTCATTCTTGTTTCGCCCTCCCAGCCTGACCTACCGAAACAGCGCTGAAACAGTGCGGCGCTACCTTCACGACAAGGAGCTGAACGGATGCGTGTGCTTGTGATCGAGGACGACGAGGAGCTGGCGGGAACGGTCGCCGCCGGTTTGCGCCACGCGCGGATGGCGGTCGATGTGGCGCTGGACGGCGAAGCCGGGTTGAGGCGCGCGCTGGTGAACGATTACGACGTGATCGTGCTCGACCGCGACCTTCCCGGTATCCATGGCGATGAGGTGTGCGCGAAGCTGGTGGCGGCCGGCGGGCGCAGCCGGGTGCTGATGTTGACCGGCGCGGCGGAGAATGAGGACCTCATCGACGGGCTGGGGCTGGGCGCGGATGACTACTTGCCCAAGCCGTTTGACTTCCCCGTGCTGGTCGCGCGCGTCGGCGCGCTCGCCCGCCGGGCACAGCCGAGCATCCCGCCGGTGCTGGAGCACGGTGACGTGGTGCTCGATGCGGCCAAGCGCTGCGTGCGACGCGCGGGCTGTGAGCTGGAGCTGACGCCGAAGGAGTTTGGGGCGCTGGAGCTGCTGCTCGGCGCCCAGGGCCGGGTCGTCTCGGCCGAGGAGTTGCTGGAACGCGTGTGGGATGAGAACGCCGACCCGTTCACGGGTGCCGTGCGGATCACGATGAGCCGGTTGCGCGCGAAGCTGGGCGAGCCCCCCATGATCGAAACGGTCGCAAAGGCCGGCTACCGCATCGGAGGCCGCTGATGGGCGTAGCGCGCTCCCGGCTGGCACCGCCCCGTTGGCTGCGACTGCCTCGCCGCACCGCCCGACTGCGCCTCACCGCTCTGTATGGCGGCCTCTTTCTCCTCTCCGGCGTGGCGTTGGTAGCTGTCACCTACGGGCTTTTCGAGCGGGCGACCGAATACAAAACGCCGCATCTGCCGAAGGTCCCTCACACCTCTGCCATCCAGCATCTCCACCTTCCCTACCCGACCGCACCAAACCAGTTGGCGGCCGCACCCGGTAGGGCTGTGTCTCAGGGTGAATCCGTCCAGCCGCTCCTCCAGCATCCGCATCAGCTGGCGCAGGCTCAGCAGGAGTTGGGACAGGCCCAGTATGAGCTGTCACAGGCCCGGCCCGGGGCGGTGGCGTCTTTGCCGATTCAGCTGGGACCGATCCAGCGTCAGCTCGCACAGGCCCAGCGTCAGCTCTCACAGGGCCAGCAGCAACTGGCGGACGCGGTGCGCCAGGTGGCACAGGTGGGCCCTGTCCAAGCCGCACAGCGCGCGGCGGACTCCCACCAACTGCTGGTCGACGCGGGGATCGCTTTGGCGATCGTGGCGGTGCTCGCGCTGCTGGCGGGCTGGCTGGTCGCCGGCAGGATGCTGCGCCCGATCCGCACGATCACCCGCACGGCGCGGCGGATCTCTTCCACCAGCCTGCACGAGCGCCTGGCGCTCGACGGCCCGCAGGATGAGCTGAAGGAGCTCGGGGATACCCTCGACGATCTGTTCGGGCGCCTCGACGCCGCGTTTGAAGCGCAGCGTCAGTTCGTCGCCAACGCCTCGCACGAGCTGCGCGCGCCGCTGACCCGCCAGCGAGCGCTGATCCAGGTCGCGCTCGCCGACCCCGAGGCGGACTTCGGCTCGTTGCGCAGCGCGCACGAGCGGGTGCTGGCCTCTGAGCAGCACCTCGAGCAGATGATCGACGGCCTGCTGGCGCTGACGCGCGGCCAGGCGGGATTGGAGCGCTGGGAGCAGCTCGATCTCGCGGCCACTGCCGCCAAGGTGGTGCTCGCGCGCGAGTCGGAGGCCGCGGGGAGCGGCCTCGACGTTCGCACAACGCTGGCGCCGGCGCCGGCAACGGGCGATCCACGCCTGGTGGAGCGCCTGATCGCCAACCTGGTGGACAACGCGATCCGCCACAACATCCCCGAGGGACACGTGGAGATCACGACCGGCAGCGATCGCCAGCGCGCATTCCTCGCGGTCGCCAACAGCGGTCCAACGATCCCCCCCGAGGAGCTGCCGCGGCTGCTGCAACCGTTCCAGCGGCTTCACGGAACCCGCACCAACCACGCCGGCGGGAACGGGCTGGGTCTCGCGATCGTCGACGCGATCGCCGCCGCCCACCACGCCACGCTGAGCGCCCAGCCGAGGCCCGAAGGCGGGCTGGCCGTCGAAGTCACGTTTCCCTCCGCGGTGCCCGGCGCGAAGCAGATCGACGCGACCGCATAGCGGCCGTAGCGCGCACGATGTGCGGTTGCCGGTCGCTGGCGTGTAATGGGGTGGCCCCCGGCACGTGTGCCGGGGGCTGTGCCGTACATGTACGGCACAGACGCAGGGCCGCATGCGGCCCTGCGCCGTACGACGGCGCACATGTGCGCCGTCGCCGGCGGCACATGTGCCGCCGGCAAGCCATCGCTCAGCTCTCTCGCCGGCAAATCCGGGCGGTGAGCTGGTTACCGCCGACTCACGGAGGGGCGGCCGCACCCTCGGGCGGTGAGCTGCTACGGTTGCCACATCAGGTTGGGCGCCTCGCCCAACATCGCAGTGCCAGCGCTCGTAGCCTTGCTCAAAGCATCTCCGCGTTCGCAGCACTATCAACGCAGGAGGAAATGCAAATGGCAAGTGGCACCGTCAAGTGGTTTAGCGACGACAAGGGATTCGGGTTCATCACGCCCGACGACCAGTCCAAGGACCTGTTCGTCCATCACACCGCGATCGTCGGCGAGGGCTATCGCTCGCTCGCCGAGGGCGCGAAGGTCACATACGAGGCGGAGGCTGGCGAGAAAGGCCCCAAGGCCGTCAACGTCCAAGCCGCATAGGCCCTTTCGCGTCTGTCCGCCGTGAAGGTGGACAGACGCGGGCCTGTTTGGAGATCGCCGTGCCGCAGCAACCTGCCGGCGATGACACCATTGTCATCGAGCACGAGGCAGTCGATCGCCTCGCGAATGTCGTTGTAACCGTCGTCCCGGTCGCTCTTCTTGGCCTCGCGATCTGGCTGGCGTGGGGCGGTGCTCTGCACTGGCAGGACCTCGTGGTGCTCGCGATCACCTACACCGTCACCGGCGTGGGGATAACCGTCGGCTTTCATCGTCTGTTCACCCACCGCAGCTTCAAGACCAGTCGCTCGCTGCGCGCGCTGTTTGCCGTGTCCGGGTCCGCGGCGGTCGAGGGGCCGGTGATCGAGTGGGTGTCGACCCATCGCAAGCACCACCGCTTCAGCGATGTTGCCGGCGATCCTCACAGCCCCCACACCGATCACGGTGCCGGGTGGCGAGGCGCTCTCGAGGGTTTCTACCACGCCCACGTAGGCTGGATGTTCCGCGGCGTCGATCGCGCGAGCGCCGAGCGCTACGCCAAGGATCTGCTCGCCGACCCGGTGATCCGCGCGGTGGATCGCACCTTCCTGCTGTGGGTGATTCTCGGGCTCGCGTTCCCCTTCGGGCTTGGAGTTGCCTTGACGGGGTCGGTGGTGGGCGGCCTCACCGGCATGCTGTGGGGAGGAGCTGTTCGGATCCTGTTCCTGCACCACGCCACCTTCTCGATCAACTCTCTGTGTCATTTCTTCGGGCGGCGGCGCTTTCGCACCGGCGATGAGTCGCGCAACCTCGCCTGGCTGGCCCTCCCTACCTTTGGTGAGGCGTGGCACAACAACCACCACGCCTTCCCGACCTCCGCACACCACGGTCTCACCCGCTGGCAGCTGGATCCCGGTGGCTGGCTGATCGACGGCCTCGAGCGGGTGGGGCTCGCCTGGGACGTCGTGCGAATCTCCGCGGGCGTCCAGCGCGCAAAGCTCACATCCACGCCAAGCTGAGCGCCGGCTCATGCCCAGAGCGCCGGTGTCGCGCTGCCCACCGAGGCCCGGTAGCAGGTCAATGCCGGGTACTCTGCGGGGGTCCGCCGGGATGCGCACGCGAGTGTCAACCGGCGGCGCGGACGATGCAGCATGGGTTAGCATCCACGGCGAACCGTGCTACGCAACCTCGCGCTTTGGCTACGACCGGCAGGGTGGCCGCCGCTGCCCGATGCGGTGCGCCATCGGACGCTGCTGCTGGCGTGGGCTGCGATCCTCGCACAGGTGGTGTTCGTCGGCGGGTGGGTGCTCGCCGGCGCGCTCGAACCCGGTTACTCGCAGGTGCGCGAGTACATAAGCGAGCTCGGCCGCCACGGCGCGGCCAACCCGTGGATCTTCACGATTTTCGTGGGGATCTGGGGATTGGGCTTCATCGCGCTCGCCGTCGCGATCGCGCCGGCGCTGCGCACGCGGCCGTGGCCGCTGGCGATGCCGTTGTTCTTCGTGCTCGCCGGCCTGTGCGCGATTGCGGTTGGATGGCTGCACATGGACTGTGCGCCGACGGTGAGCGCCGTGTGCAGGTCACGCGAAGCCGCGGGCGCGCTCTCCTGGCATCACTACGCGCACGAGTGGGTGAGCTTTGGCATCCACGTCTCGCTTCTGCTGACGGGCTTCGCCTTCGCCCGCTCGGCGTGGCCCAGCCGGCTGGGGCGACTCGTGTTGGGCGGCGCGCTCGTGCTCCTGGTCGCGGGGATCGTCACATTCTTCCTGCACGACTCGTTCACCGGCTACCAAGGGCTCGAAGAGCGCATCTGGGCGCTCGTCGCCCAGGCCTGGGCACTGCTATGCGCGACGGTGCTGATCCTCGAGGCGACGCTCCAGCCGGACGTCCTCCAGGCACACGAGGCCGCTTTGCGGCGTCGTGCTTTGGGCGAGCACGTCGCCGTCGGCGTCGCTTCGTCGTAGTCTGCATGAATTGCCCTACGACCTAAAGGATCGTGATGGCACACCTGGGCGGTAGCGCCAGCAGCGAGATCGAGGCGCCTCTGAAGGAGGTGTGGGCGGTCGTCGAGGCCGTGCCCTCGGCGCCCGAGTGGCAGGGCGGTCTGGACGCGATGACCGCGCTCGAGCGCGACGCCGACGGGCGTGTGACGCTCGTGGAGACCGAGAATGACCTCAAGGTGAGGCGTGTGAAGGCGCGGGTGCGCTTTCGCTACGAGGGACCGCTGCGCCTGGAGTGGACCCAGGAGCAGGGGGACATGAAGTCGGTGGAGGGCTCGTGGGAGCTCGAGGACCTCGGCGGTGGGCGCACGCGCGCGACGTACACCCTCGACGTCGATCCGGGGCGCGTGCTCGGCATGCTCATCCGCGGCCCGGTGGAGGCGGCGACCCGCGCGATCTTCGTCAATGGGCGCCCCGGGGAGCTGAAGCGGCGCGTCGAGGGGCCGAAGCGAGACCGAGCCGCCTGAGGCCCCCCCTCCCCCCGCTCGAGCGTGACCGTGAGCAGCTATTAGCGGCTTCCTGGGATGCAACACAACTGGGCCGATCCAGTGGCGAGCAGCCTACCTTCGGAATCCCACACCTTGCCGCCGACTCCCATCAGGCCCTCGCCGGCGACACTGCACTCGCTATCGATCAGCAGCCATTCGCACTGCGGGCTGAAGTGGTGAAACCAAGCGCTTGTGTCGAGGTTGGGCGCCATGTACTCCCAGCTGCGGTGGTGCTGGTAGGCGGCCGGGAAACCGTAGGTATCCAGCAGGATCAGGGCGCGTGCGGCGTCGAGGAACGGGTCCTCGAAGCAGGCTCGCGGACGGTAGCGCGTCCACTCGCGGAGCACCGGTGCCGTTGGCTTGCCGGTCGTGCTCTGGTCTACGGGCCGCCGTTCGATGTTGTTCCAGAAGCTGAAGCGTGGACGCTGCTCGGCGGATAGCAACTCCTCGTAGCTTTGCAGGGCGTGTGGGGCGGGGACCTCGGGCGCCTCGGCGTGTTGATGACTGTACCCGGGCGCCTCGGCGGCGGTCTTCACGAGCGCTTGGAGGATCGGCTTGCCCTGCTGTGTCATCGCGATGGCGAACGACTCGGCGCGGCGGCCCCGCTTGAGCGCGTTGACCTCGAGCTGGACTGCCTCGAAGGTCGGCGAGCTGAGGAAATGGCAGTAGAAGCTCGCCGGTCGCTGAATCTGCGCGACCGTGCCGGCGGCGCGCAGCGCTATGGCTGCGAGGTAGCCACCGTTTGGGCCCCAGATCTCCCATGCCTCGGAGAGGTGCGCGACATGCCCGCCGTGCGCCGCTTCGACCCGCGTCGCCTGCTCGAGATCTGAGGCGCCCTGCGTCATCGGCCGCGTTGCCTCGTTCATGGCTGGTGATCGAAGAAGAGCGGGTTCATTCCCCGCCATACTGGCAGCGATGCTTGCCAAGCGCTTCGCAGCATGTTCCCCGAGCGGCCGCTGGGCGAGGGAGCCCGGGCCGATGAAGATCGTCGCCTTCGGCGGTCCGATCGGGTAGGGCCCGATCGGGTAAGACCCCGATCGGGTAAGGCTTCGATCGGGTAAAGACCTGATAGAGATGAGGTGATGCCATGACCACGCATTCGGTGGGAACACGTCAGCAGTGGAAGGCGGCGCGCGAGCAGCTCGCAGAGCGCGAAGCGCAGCTCGCCGAGTTCGGCCGCGAGGTCGCCGAGCAGCGACAGTCGCTGCCTTGGGTGCCGGTCGAGAAGGAGTACCGCTTCGAAACCGACTCGGGGCCGAAGACGCTCGCCGAGCTGTTCGATGGGCGCTCGCAGCTGTTGATCTACAACCTCATGTACGGGCCGTCGTACACCGGCGCGTGCCCCGGCTGCACAAGTCTCGCCGACCACTTCGACGCCGGCCTGATCCACCTCGAGCATCGCGACGTCACGATGATCGCCGTCTCGCGCGCGCCGCTGGAGAAGCTGCAGGCGTACAAGCGGCGCATGGGCTGGCAGTTTCCGTGGGTCTCCTCCCAGGGAAGCGACTACCCCTACGACTTCGGCTTTGCCCTCACGCCGGAGCAGCGCTCGGGGGGCGAGCTCGCCAAGCTGCTCGCGGAGCCGCCCGACTTCCTGCAGAGATGGGCCGTGGACGTCGGCACCGACCTGCCGACAGGGCTGATCGAGGGGCCCGGCTGGATCGTGTTCGCGCTGCAAGATGGTGCCGTCTACCACACGTTCTCCCGCCACGCGCCCGACGGCGCGCTGCTGGCGCCCTACTACTACCAGCTGCTCGACCAGGTGCCAAAGGGCCGCGGCGAGCAGTACAGCATGCGGCGCCGCGACGAATACGACAGTCAGTGAAGCTCGACGGGCAAGGAAAGGGGTGGTTGCTGTGAGCACTGAGACGGTGCCGCGCATGGCTTCCGAGGAAGGCGAGCCCACCGCTCCGCTGATGGCTATGCGCGCCGAGCTTGGAATGGTCGCGGTGCTGCTACTCGCGGCGGGTGTGGCGTGGTGGTGGACGGTCGACCGGATGGCGGGGATGGATGCGGGGCCGGGGACCGACCTTGGCGCGCTCGGCTGGTTCACTGGCGTGTGGGCGGTGATGATGGCCGCGATGATGCTGCCCTCGCTCGCGCCCACGGCCGCCGTTTACGCTGCGTTGGTGCGGCGTGAGCCCAGCCGGGTGCTGCTGTTCGCGGGCGGCTATCTGTTCGTGTGGAGCGCCGCAGGGGTTGTGGCGTATGGCGTGTTCGAGCTCGGCAAGAGCCTGTTCGCGAGCGCTCTGGCGTGGCACGACGGCGGACGCCTACTGGTGGCGGGCGTGCTGGTGGGGGCCGCGCTCTACCAGCTGACGCCGCACAAGCGCGCGTTTTTGCTGCGGTGCCGAAGCCCACTGCGATTCCTGCGCGCGAGCTGGCGCGAGAGCCGGGTGGGGTCGTTCGCGATGGGCCTGCGCAGCGGCGGATGGTGCGTGGGATGCTCATGGGCGCTGATGGCCGCGCTGTTTGCGCTCGGCGTCATGAGTGTCACCTGGATGGCGCTGATCGCGGGGCTGGTGGCGCTCGAAAAGGTCGGGCCGTGGGGTCGCACGACCAAGCTTGCGACGGCCGGCCTCCTGGTGGTGCTCGCGGTCGCGATTCTCGCCGCGCCTCACGACCTGCCAGGGTTCGTGGTGCCGGGTACCTCGGGCTCGATGCACGCCATGAAGGCGATGGGCTCGATGCCGGTGATGCCGCGGTAGTTGCTGTCCGTGCTCTGCTTGTCGTGCGCGTCACCGAGCTCGCCGACGACCACGACGACGACCGCGCTCACCACGCCAAGCGAACCCGGTGGCGGCGGCTCGCCGTTGGACGGAGGATCCAGGGCGCTCGAGCTTGCCGGCAACCAGCGCGGAGCGACAGTGCACGGGTCGATCGAGGTCTCGCAGGCCGGCTCCGGCGGGCGGCTGGAAGTCGGCCTGTTTGCCGCCGGCGCCTCGCTGGCCAGGGCGGGGCATTCGAAACAGGTGCGCGTCGGGCGGTTGGTGCGCTCGTCGGTGAAGGCGGGCAGCGTGTCCTTCTCCGTGCGCCTCGGCGCCAAGGGCAAAGCCGCACTGCGCCGCCACCGGCGCCTGGCGTTGACGGTGAGGATCACGCTCACACCACCACACGGCGTGGCGGTGATGCTGGCCCGCGGTGTCGTGGTGCGCGCCTGAGCTGAGCAGCGACTCGGTCAGCGGCCAGCGAAGGGACCGGCGTGCTCTGCCAGCAGCGCCGCAACCTCCTCGTCGGAGGTCGGGCTGAAGTCCTCGTACCAAAGCCCGATCGCCCACAGGTCGGCGGGCGTCTGCACGCACACGACCTGATCGACCCACCCGCGCGCCGCTCGTACCGGCGCCGGGGCGGCGACCGGGATTGCCAGGATCACGCGTGCCGCGCCGCGCTCGCGCAGGGAGCGCGCGGCCGCCCGCGCGCTGTGACCGGTTGCCAGGCCGTCGTCGACGAGCAGCACCGTCCGTCCAACGACCGCCAGCCGCCGGTGCTCGGCGTAGCGGCTGGCCGACCGCTCGGCCAGCTCGCTCCGCGCGCGCTGCACCGCCGCGTCGAGCTCGGCGGGGTTGAGCCGCAGCCGTCGCACCGACTCCTCGTCGATGACGAGGATGTCCCCCTCGGCGAGCGCTCCGATCCCATACTCGGGGTTGCCGGGTGCGCCGATCTTGCGCACCAGCACGAGGTCGAGCGGGGCCTCGAGCGCGCGCGCCACCTCGGCCGCCACCGGCACCCCGCCACGCGGGATGCCCACCACGACAGGACGCTCGCTGCGGAGATCGCCGAGCAGCGCCGCCAGACGGCGGCCCGCGTCGCGGCGGTCGGCGAAGCGCACATCGCCTTCCCTTGGGCGGAAAGGCAGCTCGGCGATCGAGTCGACCGAACTGGCGCCCCGCGGGGGTTGTGCCCGGGTCACGTGATCGTCCTGCGACATGCTTTCACGATACGAGGACAAGCAGAATGGTCTTCGGAGGACAGGGCAGAGCAGCCGGCAGGTCACCCTGGCAATCGCGGGCCACTGGAACCTGGGTTGTTCGTGCGAGGATGAGTGAGGCGGTCATTATGGGAGGTGGCCCACTGAGCCGGTCGAGCGGCGCGAGCCGAGCGCTCTGCCGGCGATATCGCGTTGCGGGAAATCCCTGATCGCGGCCGCGGGCTTTGGCCGATGCCGGGGGGTCGGGCGCAAGGGAGACTGTGCGAGAGTGGTCAGGCCCTGCATCGGGGTCGCCCCGCGGTGGAGCCGAGGGTCGCCCCGCGGTGCAGCCGCAAGACCTGTCCAAGCGCTGATCGGAGATCGCATATGAGTGACAGACCCGTTTTCATCTACGCCGCAACCTACGCCGACCACGCTGGCGCCGAGGCGGACTACGACGCCCTCCTCGAGCTGCACGCGGCGAAGCTCGTGGGCACCTATGACGTGGCACTGGTCACCAAGGACGCCGACGGCAAGGTGCACGTCAAAAAGCATGAGAAGCCGACTCAGCATGGAGCGTGGGGAGGGATCGCCGTCGGTGCCGTGGTGGGGGTGGTGGCGGCGCCCGCGATCATCCCCGCGGCACTGGTGGGCGGCGTCATCGGCGGGCTCGGTGGGCACTTCAAAAAAGGCATCTCGCGAGGCGACGCCAAGGAGCTGGGCGACCTAATCGAGTCGGGCCAGGCGACGCTGCTGGTGATCGGCGAGTCGCGCATCGAAGAGCAGCTGGACAAGCTGCTGACGCGCGCCGAAAAGTCGATCGAGAAGGAAGTCGACGTCGAACGTGAGGAGCTCAAGCGCGAGCTCGAGCAGGCGGAGAAGGACGGCGCCGCCGCCTGAGGGCCGCCAGCAGTACCATCGATCGGGTGCCCCGTCGGTTGCGCGCAGCGAGGAGTTGATCGGATGCCCGGTCCGGTGAATCGCGTGCTCTCGAGCTCGCAGCTTGCGATGCTCGCCGACTACGGCGAGGAGCGCACGGCCGAGGTTGGGGAGAAGTTGTTCGAAGTCGGCGACGAGAGCTATCCGTTCGTTGCGATCATCGAGGGCGAGGTCGCGGTGACCGACGCCGCGGGGCAGGAGATCGTCCGTCACGGCGCCTCGGGCTTTCTGGGGGAGATGAATCTCCTTTCGGGGCAGACCGTCTTTCTGACTGCTGTCGTCACCCAGCCGATGCGCTACATCGCGGTCGATCGCGAAGTGCTCAGGCAGATGCTCTTCGAGGACGGCGCGCTCTCGGATCTGCTGCTCAGCGCCTTTGTGGAGCGCCGTGAGCTGCTGCAGCAGCAGCAGGGGATCGGATTCGAGATCGTCGGCCCACGCGAGTCGCCGCAGACGCGGCGGCTGCTCGACTTCGCCCGGCGCCAGCGGCTTCCCCACACCTGGATCGACCCGGCAAAGAGCGTGGCGGCCGGCGCCGCGGTCGATGGGCCCGGCCCGTCAGAGGTGCCCTTGGTGCGCCTGCCGGGAGGCGCGGAGCTGCGCAACCCCAGCAATGGCGAGCTCTCACGGGCGCTGGGGATCGGGCGCGAGCTCGCGCAGCGCGAGGAGGTGGATCTACTGATCATCGGCGGGGGCCCCTCCGGTCTCGGTGCGGCTGTATATGGCGCCTCGGAGGGGCTCGACACGCTGGTGGTGGAGGGCACCGTGATCGGTGGCCAGGCCGGCACCTCGCGCAGGATCGAGAACTATCTTGGCTTCCCAGCCGGGATCAGCGGCACCGAACTGACCAGCCGCGCGATCACGCAGGCGCGCAAGTTCGGCGCTCGCGTGGCCACGCCCTACCGCGCGAGCAAGCTCCAGCCGGGCGACGAGCGGCACGTCGTCACGCTGGACGAGGGCAATGAGGTCACCGCCCGGGCGGTGCTGCTCGCGACAGGGGCCGAATATCGGCGCCTGCCCGTGGAGGGTCTCGAGCGCTACGAGGGGCTCAGCGTCTTCTATGCCGCCGGCCCGCTCGAGGGACAGATCTGCGCGGGACGGCGCGTGGGGGTGGTCGGTGGCGGCAACTCCGCCGGGCAGGCCGCCGTATGGCTGGCGCGGGGCGGCGCGCTCGTCACCCTCTTGCATCGCCGCCGCGCCGTGAGCGAGACGATGTCGCAGTATCTGATCGACGAGCTCGAACGCTACGGGGTCGCGGTGCGCGATCGCGCCGAGATCTGCGAGCTGCATGGCGAGGAGGGACGACTCGATGCCGTCACGCTCACCAGCGGCGAGAAGCTGCCGTTTTCGTTCCTGTTCCTCTTCCTCGGCGCCGAGCCCTGCACCGATTGGCTGGGCGACGTCCTCGCAAGGGACTCCCACGGGTTCGTCCTCACCGGCCCCGACGCCGGGGCGGACGGTTTGCTGGAGACCAGTGTGCCCGGGGTCTTCGCGGCCGGCGATGTGCGCGCCGGGTCGATCAAGCGCTGCGCAACCGCTGTCGCGGAGGGCGCCACGGTGGTGAGCTTCGTGCACGGGCACCTGGCGGCCGCCACCGGCTCACCCCGCTGAGGCGCGGCATCCTGGCAGCGGCTGAAGTAGATGTAGCCCCCACAAAACGATCTGGTAGAATCTGGCGCTCCAGTCGCCGGGTCTCGTATGGGCATGGGGGAGTTCCAGTGGCGCCGCCGTAACGAGCGGATCGCAAGGAGGCCCGCCATGAGCAAGCCGGACGATCGTACGCGCAAGATGACGCGCGGTGAACTGCTGGGTGCGGCCGCCGTTGCAGCCCCCGGGGCGCTGCTGGCCGGACGGCTGGTGGGCGGCGTGCAGGAGGCGCAGGCCCGTGGTGTGAAAGGTGAGCCCTCCTCGGGGGCGGCGCCGCTGGCGGGGATGAACGCGATCCTCTTTCTCACCGACCAGGAGCGCGCGGTGCAGCACTTCCCGCCCGGTTGGTCGCAGCGCAACCTGCCGGGCTTCACCAGTTTGCAGCGCCACGGGTTGACCTTCCAAAACGCGTTCACCAACGCCTGCATGTGCTCGCCGGCGCGCACCACGCTGATGACTGGGTACTTCCCCGCCCAGCACGGTGTGAAGTACACGCTGGAGGAGAGCATGCCGGCATCCGAATACCCCCAGGTGGAACTGGCGCTGAGCTTCGCCAATATCTCCTCGGTGCTGAGCGCCGCCGGCTATCAGACGATCTACAAGGGCAAGTGGCACCTGTCAAAGCCCGCGCAGGCACAGTGGCAGCCCTCAGACGTGGGCAAATACGGCTTCAAACTGTGGGACCCGCCCGACGCCGGCGCCAACCAGGAACTCTCGGAGGCCAGCGGCGGCACGGTGGACAACGACGGGCGCTTCATGGATTCCAGCGGGAGCGCGGCCGAAGGCAAGGAAGGGGCGCTCGAATACCTCAATTCGCGGGCCGCACACAACCAGCCGTTCTTCATGGTGATCTCGCTGGTGAACCCCCACGACGTGCTGTTCTACCCCAACACCTATACCGAAGGCGGCTACGGCGCGGGGTGGCTGGAAGGCAGCATCAAGCCGCCCGCGACCGCGGGTGAATCGCTGAGCAGCAAGCCGCGCGTGCAGAAACAGTTCCTCGAGCTGTTCAACGCCGGCAGCGGCAAGATCGCAACGCCACAGATGCAGCGCAACTACCTCAACTTCTACGGCAACCTGATGAAGTCCTCCGACGACTACCTCGTGGCCGTGCTCAACTCCCTCGAAGCGACGGGGCTGCTCGAAAAGACACTGATCATCCGCACCTCCGACCACGGTGAGATGGGCCTCGCGCACGGTGGGCTGCGCCAGAAGAACTTCAACGTCTACGAGGAGTCTCAGCGCGTCCCACTGGTGTATTCCAACCCACGTCTCTTTCCCCGGCCGCGCAGCTCGAGCGCGCTTGTCTCACACGTCGACCTGCTGCCGACGCTCGCCAGCCTGTTCGGCACGCCGGCTGCGGCGCAGTCGGAATGGCAGGGGGTGGACTACTCGCAGAAGATCATCCACCCGCGCTCCAAACCGCCGCAGGATTACACCGTTTTCACCTACGACGACTGGCAGTCGGGGCAGCCGCATGGCCCCTACCCAACCCCGCCCAACCACGTGGTGAGCATCCGCGAGCGGCGCTGGAAGATCGCGCGCTACTACGACGCCGAAGGCAAGGTGCCGCCGCAGTGGGAGCTGTACGATCTTCAGCTCGACCCGCTGGAGCGGCACAACCTCGGCAACCGCGGTGCGAAGCTCACCCCGCAGCAGCAGCGCGAATTCAAGCGGCTCAAGCGCAAGCTGGCGCTGGTCGAACGGACGCGTCTGGAGCCGCTGCCCGCCACGCCGAGCTGAGCTCTACTCACTCGCCAGTGCGCTCAGCACGTCAAGCCGCGCGGCGCGCCGTGCGGGGGCCTGGGCGGCGAGCAGGCCGGCGAGCGCGGCGGCGATCAGCAGCAGGATTAGCGTGCCGACCGGGATCGACAGCACGTAGCCCGAGCCCGACAGCGCGAGGGTGGTGACGAGGATTGCTCCCGCCACGCCGATCACCAGCCCGAGGATACCGCCGATCATCGCGGTGATCAGCGACTCGTAGCGGATCATCTGGCGGATCTGGCGACGGGAGGTGCCGATCGCGCGCATCATCCCCAGCTCGTGGGTGCGCTCGTAGATCGAGAGCACGAGCGTGTTGACGATGCCGAACAGCGACACAATTACCGACAGCGCGAGCAGCACGTAGACGAGCAGCAGGAACTTGTTGACTTTGCTGTTCTGTTCACTTATGAACTGCGCTGCTGTTTGCGCGTGGGTCTGCGGGAAGCTGTGGCGCAGCAGCGCGTGGACAGAGCCGTCCACCGCGGCGCCGTTCGCGCCGGGGGCGTAGGCGAGGAAGTCGACCCCGTCTTCGCGCTGCCCGAACGCCGCGCGCGCCAAAGAGCGCGAGATCGTGAGGTTGGAGAACAGGCCGGTCACTTCTTCTTTCACCACGCCCGCAATCGTCAACGTCACCCTGTGTCGGGAGGGCGTCAGCACCGACAGGTGCTGCCCCACGCGCAGGTGGTGGGCGCTCGCGAACTTCTTCGTGACGATCGTCCCGCCCTGCCCGAGCGCCGCGAGCGCAGCCGCCGAGCCCTGTTCCCATTCGATCTTGTACATCCTCCCGAACGATTCGGGCTCGATCGCGGTGACGCGGCTTTCTTCGTCGATCACCGGCGCGCCCGGCTGCGCGAGGTCGCGCACCCGGCCCTTGGTGAAGGCGATCGCGGTGACGGCGCCCACGCCGTGGATCGTCCTGAGCGCCGGCGCCACCGCGGCGGGGACGCCCCCCTGACCCTGCGTGTTCTGCACGATCAGGTTGCCGGCGAAGGAGCGGTTGACCTCACGATCGATCGTGGCGTTGGTGCCGGCGGCGAGCACCGAGATGAAGGCGACCAGCCCAAGCCCGACGGTAAGGGCGAGCGCGGTGACGAGCGTGCGGCCTGGCTGGCGGATCGAGTTCTCGCGCGCAAGTCGCGCGGTGATCCCCCGCCAGCTCACCAACCAGCCGATCGCTCCGGCCAGCGCCGGCACGACGCGGTAGTGGCGGGCTGGGCGCTCGCCGGGGCGCCGCAGTCGCGCCCACAGACGCCAGGCGCGCAGGGCGAGCACCACCAGCACCACCAGCGCGAGGCCGCCGCCGACGACGATGCGCACGCCCACCACGATCACGAAGTACAGCGCGAAGCGGAGCATCAGCGCCCGCCGCGTGGGCAGCGGCCGGGGCGGGATCTGCACGCCCTCGCGCATCGCCGCGATCGGCGGCACGCGCGTGGCGCGCAGCGCCGGGAAGAAGCCGGCGAGCACCGTGACGACGATGCCCACGCCGAGTGAGACGATCACGGTGCGCGCCTCCAGCACCGTGCCGTTGTCGGGCAGGTCGGCGCCGAACGCCTTGAACAGCCCGTCGAGCGCCGGAGCGAGCGCGATCCCGCCCAACAGCCCGACCACTGCCCCCACCATCCCCAGCATTAGCCCTTCCTCGACGACGGCGCGCATGATCTGCCCGCGCGAGGCGCCGAGCGTGCGCAGCAGGCCGAACTCGCGGGTGCGCTGGGCGACGGTGATCGAGATGGTGTTGAAGATGATGAACGCCCCGACGACCAGCGCGACGTAGGCGAAGATCAGCAGGAAGGTGCGCAGGAAGCCGAGCTCTTCTTCGAGGTTGGCGGTCTGATTGGCGGCTTCTTCGGCGCCGGTGCGCACCTTCAGCGTCCTCGGCACGGCGGCGCGGATGCGGGCGGCCAGTTCGGTGGGTGCGGTGCCGGAGGTGGCGGCGACGTTGATGCTGTCGTAGACGCCCGGTTCGCCTGCAATGTATTGCGCCTGGCTGGGGATCACGAGCGCGACGGTGGTGCCACCGAAGGATTCGCTGCCGGCGAACTTAGTGATGCCGGCGATCGTGTAGCGCCGGGCGGGCAGACGGCCGGCGATCACGATCTGCTGGCCGAGCCGCAGGTGGTTGCGAGCGGCGCTTGCCTGGTCGATCGCGACCTCCCCGGCGGTGTGCGGCAGATGGCCCTGAGTCGCGGTGAACGCCTCGAAGTGCGGCGGCTGCAGTGCATCGACGATCGACGGCGCCCCGCCGCCGGTGAGCCGTTTGCCACTGGTCGTGAGCAGCGCCGCGCGGCTGGAGATGGCGCCCGCGGCTGCCGCCACGCCGGGCACCGCGCGCACCCGGGCGAGCGTCGCCTGGTTGAGCACGGAGACTTCCGAGCCGCCGAGCGTTTCCTTTTCGGTGATGACCACTGCCTTGTTGGCGTAGGCGGAGGAGAAGACTTCCGCGAACGCGTGATTGATCGTGTCGGTGAGGATGTAGGTGCCTGCCATCAGCGCCACACCCAGAGCGATCGCGATCGCCGTCAGCAGCACGCGCAGCTTGCGCTGCACGAAGCCGCGCAGCACCAGCTTGCGCATCAGCCCACGGCCTTCATCAGATCCAGCGCCTGCTCGGCGCTCGTCGCCTCGCCGTCGTGCACGATCCTGCCGTCGGCCAAAACCAGCAAGCGGTCGGCGAACGACGCCGCGTGGGCGTCGTGGGTGACCATCACGACCGTCTGGGAGAAGTCGTCGACGGCGTGGCGCAGCAGCTGCAGGACGTCGCCGGAGGATTTGGAGTCGAGGTTGCCGGAGGGCTCGTCGGCGAACACCACCGCGGGGCGCGAGATCAGCGCGCGGGCCACCGCCACTCGCTGCTGCTGGCCGCCGGAGAGCTCCGCGGGGCGGTGGCCGAGGCGGTCGCGGATACCGACCGTGTCGATCAGCCGGTCGAACCACTCGCGGTCGGGCTCGCGCCCGGCGATCGACAGTGGCAGCAGGATGTTCTCCTCGGCGCTCAGCACCGGCAGCAGGTTGAACGTCTGAAAGATGAAGCCGATGCGGTCGCGGCGCAGCTGCGTGAGCGCGCGGTCGTCGAGCTCGGTGAGCTCCACGCCGCCGACGCTCACCGTCCCCGAGGTCGGGCGGTCGAGCCCCGCGAGCAGGTGCATCAGCGTCGACTTGCCGCTGCCCGAGGGCCCCATGATCGCCGCGAACCGCCCCGCGGGGAAGTCCACGGTGACTCCCGCCAGCGCGTCGACGGCCGCCTCGCCTTCGCCGTAGCGGCGGCGCAAGTCACGGGCCTGCACGATCGGTTGGGAGCCGTTATCGGACGATGTCAACGGTTGGCTGGTGGGCATCCCGCCATGTTATGCACCGGCCGGGCGGACATGCGCATGTAGCGCCGGCTTGCCCGCTGGAGCCGCCGTGGCGAGCGTGCCCCACAGATGCTGCAGCGCATAGGCGCGCCACGGCCGCCAGCGCTCCGCCAGGCGCGCGGCCTCCTGCGGCGAGCAACCGCTGCGCGATGCGGGATCGTGCGGCGAGGCCCCGCCACCGAGCGCGGGATCGGAGCGCCCGAGAGCCGTCAGCGCGTGGCGCACGCCGAGGTCGGTGGGCAGGAACGCGTCGGGATCGCCGAGCGCCCGCATCGCGATGTACTCCACCGTCCACGGTCCCACGCCGGGGAGCGCGAGCAGGCGCGCGCGCAGCTCCTCGCGGTCGCTGCCGGGATCGATAGCGAGCTCTCCCGCGGCGAGTAGCCCCGCCAGCGTTTGCAGGGTATGGCGCCGGCGCGCGGGGCCGCCCGGCAGCTCCCCAGGTGCCGCGGCGGCGATCGCGGCGGGGGAGGGGAAGAGGTGCGTGAGCCCGCCGTCGGGCGCGGGCAGCGGCTCCCCCAACGCCTGTGTCAGACGCGCGGCGGCGGTACGGGCGGCGGGCACGGAGATCTGCTGCCCGAGCACGGCGCGCATCGCGAGCTCGCTGCCGTCCACGGCGCCGGGCAGGCGCAGCCCGGGGGCAGCACGCACCAGCGGCGCGAGCAGCGGATCGCCGGCGAGGTGCTCGGCCGGCGCGGTGGGGTCGGCGTCGAGGTCGAGCAGCCGCCGGCAGCGCTGCACGGCCGCCGTCAGATCGCGCAGGTCGACCAGCCGCAGACGGCACTCGATCGCCCCGTCCACGGGCGTGAGCGCGACGACGCCGTGACCGTGGGGCAGGCGCAGCGTGCGCCGGTAGCAGCCATCGACGACCTCCTCGACGCCGGGCACCGCGCGGGTGCCGAGGAAGCTCAGTAGCCGCCCCCAGTCGAGCGGCTCGCGGTAGGCGAGACGCACAACGATGGGAAGCCCACCCACCCGTGGCCCGCTGCCCGCGGACCCGTCCGATCCGTTGCGGCGACGCCCCGACGCTTTCTGCCGCAGCTCGGTGGGGGTGCGCCCGTATACCGTGCGGATGGTGTCGTTGAACTGACGCACGCTCGCGAAGCCGGCGGCGTGGGCGATGTCGATCACGCGCAAGGTGGTCGTCTCGATCAGGATGCGCGCCGTCTGTGCCCGCTGCGCGCGGGCGAGCGCGAGCGGGCCCGCCCCGAGCTCGGCCGTCAGCTGGCGCGTGAGATGGCGTTCGCTGTAGGCCAGCCGCTGCGAAAGTCCGCTGACGCCCTCGCGATCGACGACTCCGTCCGCGATTAGCCCCATCGCCCGCGCCGCCAGGTCGCCACGGCGATTCCACTCCGGCGAGCCGGGGGCGGCGTGCGGGTGGCAGCGCAGGCAGGCGCGAAAGCCCGCGCTCTGGGCCGCCGCGGCGGTGGGGTAGAAGCACACGTTGCAGCGCTTGGGCACGATCGCGGGGCAGCTGGGACGGCAGTAGATCCCGGTGGAGGTGACCGCCACGAAGAAGCACCCGTCGAAGCGGTGGTCGCGGCTGCCGAGCACGCGGTAGCGCGCGTCGAAGTTCTCGGTGTCATGTGTGTCGATCATGCTCATGAACCTCAGTATGGGGGACTGGGCTAGCGGAAATCAGACGCCAACACTCCCCACTCCTACTCCGTCCGATTTCCGCCAGCATCCGCCGCCGGCGGGTGTCAGAGTGAGGGCATGAACTACACAACGATTGACAGCCCAGTCGGAGAGCTGCTGGCCAGCGCCGACCCTGCGGGGCGGATCACCGGCCTGCACTTCCACGATGGCCATCGCCTGCCGGAGCGCGACTCGAGTTGGGTGCGCGACGAGCAGGCGCTCGCGCCGCTGCGCCGCCAGCTGGAGGAGTACTTCGCCGGCGAGCGCCGCGAGTTCGAGCTCGACCTCGCCCCCAGCGGCTCGCCGTTTCAGCTCAGTGTGTGGCACGAGCTGCAGGCGATCCCCTACGGCGAGACCGCCTCCTACGGCGAGATCGCCGCCGCCGTGGGCCAGCCCGGCGCGGCGCGCGCGGTGGGGGGCGCCAACAATCGCAACCCGATCGCGATCGTCATCCCCTGCCACCGCGTGATCGGCGCCAACGGCACGCTCACCGGCTACGGCGGAGGGCTCCCCCGCAAGCAACAGCTGCTCGCGCTGGAGACCGGGGCGATGGTGCTTGCCTGAGAGGGTGGCGCAGTCGGCCGTCGTAGGCCGACCAGCCGGGCCCCTCGTTTTTCGGTCAACGCATATATTCCCGAGGCGATGCCCCGTCACCTGATCTCGATCGACCAGGTCGACGACGAGTTGGCCCGCGAGATCTTCGCGACGGCTGACGACATGGCCGCCGCGCTGCGGATCCCCACGCGCCTCTCGAGCCTCACGGGCAGAGTGGTGGCGCTGCTGTTCTTCGAGCCCAGCTCGCGCACGATCCTCAGCTTCAGCGCCGCCGCGGCGCGACTGGGGGCGGCGGTGATCTCCCACCGCGGGGTCGAGGCCTCCTCGCTCTCGAAGGGCGAGTCGATCGAGGACACGGTGCGCGTGGTCGGCAGCTACGCCGACTTGATCGTCCTGCGCCACGAGGCGGCGGGCATTGCCCAGCGCGCGTCCGAGGTCAGCCCGGTGCCGCTGATCAACGGCGGTGACGGCCCCAACGAGCACCCCACTCAAGCGCTGATCGACATGTATACGATCGAGCGTGAGCTGGGGCGGCTGCACTCGCTGCGGGTGGGGATGGGCTTCGATCCCCGCCACTCGCGCTCGATCCACTCGCTCTGCCGCGGCCTCTCCCACTACCCCGACAACGACGTGCTGCTGGTGGGCCCCGAGGAGCTGTGGTTGGACGAGCAGGACCTCCGCGACCTGCGCGAGCAGGGGCTGCGGGTGGAGCAGAGCAGCGACATGCAGCAACTGCTGTCGCGCGAGATCGTGTACGTCAACCGCTTCCAGGTCGAGCGGATCGCCGACCAGCAGCTGGCGGCAACCTACCGCGAGCGCTACTGCATAGCCGCCGAGGACGTGCGCAGCTCGGCGATCAAGCTGCTGCTCGACCCTCTGCCGCGCATCCACGAGATCGCCCACGAGGTGGACGACCTGCCCGAGGCGCTCTACTTCAAGCAGGCCGCCAACGGCGTCCCGATCCGCATGGCGCTGCTGTCGATGTTGGCGTAGGGGGTGGAACCCTGGCCCGCAAAGACTCCCGCGGACTCAACGTGGCCGATAGACATCTCGGCGATGTCCAATGGCCACCACGCGAACGAGCCGCTCCTCCTCGACCAGCTCGTAGATGATCCTGTAGGGGCCGCGGCGAGCCGACCACCGGCCCTCGTGCTCCAACGCGAGACGCTTGCCGAGCCGTTTTGGGTTCTCTGCGATCGCGTCCAACGTCTCAAGAACTGCCGCGGCGACTGAGATCGGCAGCCGATCGAACTGACGGCGTGCCGGTGCCATGACGGTGAGCCGCCATCGCGGGTCGGTCACTTACGATGCGTCCGCCGCCGCTCAAGGTCGGCGCGCAGCTCGTCCAGCCCGACTCCGTCTTCGCCCGCCGCGGCGGCCTTCTCGCTTACGCGGATCTGGGCGGTCAGCGACCGGTCGGACATGATCGCGAGTGTCTCCTCGAGGCTATCGAGATCGTCGGTGCTCACCAGCACGGCTGCGGGCTGGCCGTTGCGGGTGACGGTCACGCGATCCTGCTGGCGCGCGACACGATCGACGATCTCAGAGAACCTCGCCTTTACAGTGGCAAGAGGCAAAGTCTCGGGCATGACCAGAATTATAGCCAGAATACGGGCAAGGCACAAGATCGCGCACGCAACTGCATCGTTGCGAGCCGCCGCGCTCTCCCCGGCTGGTTGCGGGTCATTTGCGGGGTCAACCCCGCCGCGCGCGCAAGGGCCACGGACGGTGGGGGACACCAAGCAGGAGCGCGCAGGCGAGCGCGAGCACGGCGAGGCCAACAACCAGTGCGATACCGCCGTCGCTCGTTGCCCGCCGTGCAGCGTGTGTAACCGCGGCAGCGGCCGGCGCCGGGGCGGTGAGGGATCCGGCGGGCTGCAGTGCGTACTCGATGCGTCCGATGCCGCCCCTGCCCGCGAGCGCGACCCACGCGGCCAGCGCCTGGCCGCTCTGCGGATCCACCGCGACCGCCGGCGGCGCGTTGGGACCGGGCGCGGCGAGGAGCTCGGGCGCGGCGAAGGAGACTTCTCCCCGCCCGGCGTAATGGCCGCGCGCCGCGTAAATCGCCCATCGCCGAGGATTCGGACCCGCCCGCCCGCCGTCGGTCGAGCTCGGCGCTGTACGCCACACGGCAAACGCTTCCGCGTCGGGTCCTGCGGCGAGATCCGCCAGCACCGCATCGCTTGCAGGCGCGCTTTTGGAGATCACCACCGGCGCCCAAGCGCCCCGGTGCAGCGAGACCGGCGAGGCGCGCACGACATAGCGGCCGGCATCGACGCCGGTCCATGCGATCATCACCGCCTCGCTGGAGAGCCGCAGCAGTCGCAACGAGCCCGCCGGTGGGACGAAGCCGCCGAGGTCGCGGAAGCGTTCGAGCACCCGCGGCGCGCCGAAGGCGAGCTCGCTGCCGGAGATGCTCAGCTGGATCGTCGTGACGGGTGCGCCACTGGACGCCACCGTCTGGCTGCGCCAGGCCACGATCGCGTGGCCATCGTCGCTGACCAGCGCCCGCAGTTCGAGGTTGGGCGACCCGGCCGCGAGACTCCCCAGCCGCCGCACCGGCCCGAGCGCGCCCGCGGGGGATAGCTCACGCGCGTAGACGGTGCCGCCGCTGGCCCACACGAGCAGGACTTCGGCGCGGTAGTCCATCGTCGTGGCGACCGCTTCGACCGGGCTGGCACCAACCGGTACCAGCCGCGCGCGCGCGGGCGATTCGCTGTAGTGGCGCTGCACGCGCACTGCGATCGCCCACCCCGCCCGGGTGCGCACCGGGGAGGCGATCGCCACGTCGCCGAGGTAGGCGCTGGACGCAGCCACCGGCGCCGCCGGCCCGCCCAGCGGTTGGGCCGCGCCGAACGCACCCGCGGTCTTGCCCTCCACGAGCACGCCGGTGTCGGCGCCGGCGCTCCCGCCGGCGGCAGCCTGTCTCGCCGGCGTGCCCCCTCCAGCCATTGTCGGCGTTGCCCCCGCGCCTCCTCCGGCAACCACCGTGCTCTGTGCAGAGCCGAGTGCGAGGACTTGCCCCAAAGCGGTGCCTGTGGCAGTCGCGACTTCCGCGAGTCCCCCGGCATCGACGGCAAGCGCGCGGCCCCCGCCGGGGAGGTCGTCGGGGGCAAGCGTCGCACCGAACGCTTCCCCCGCCGTCGCACCCGACGCGCCCGGGGTGCACCCACGCGGCGAGGTCCACAACAGCGCGCCCGGCCCGCTGCGCGCGGTGGGGCCGGCGGAAGGGAACACAACAGACGGAGCCGGCGCAGCAGAGAGCGCCGCCGAGCAGCCGGCGGGCCGTGCCGGCGCAGACCAGCGCGCGGCAGCGGTGGGTGCCACACCCAGGGGCACGAGGACGAGCGCGGCGATCAGCAGCGCCCGGACCTCACGGGATTGCATCTGCAAAAACCGGACCGGCATCCGGCAATCGTAGGGGTGCTCGCCGTCGTCGGGCGCGCTCAAGCGCCCGCAGCCCGCGCGGCTTCGCGGGCGCGGCGGTACTCGTTGACGACGATCTCGGTGAGCTCCTCGACCGAGGTCTCCGCGGTGGGCTTGTCGAGCGCGATCACGCCGTCCTGGATCAAGCTCACGCGGTCGCACGCTTCGAACACGTGCACGTAGTTGTGGAGGATCATGATGATCGAGACCTTGCCGCCGGCCTTCAGGCGCGCGACCAGGTCGAGGATCTGCGCGCCCTCTTTGGCGCCCATCGCCGCCAGTGGCTCGTCGAGCAGGACGATGTCCGCGTCGGAGTTGACCGTGCGCGCGACCGCGATGGCCTGGCGCTGGCCGCCGGAGAGCCGCGCCACGGCCACGTCGATCCGCGGAATGTTGATGCCGATCTCGTCGAGCGCACGGCGAGCGTCCCGCTTCATCTCGCGGTTGGCGAGGAACGGGATCGGACGGTGCACCTTCTCGCGGCGCAGCGCGAGGTTGTGGTAGACCGACAGTTCGTCGATCAGCGCGAGGTCCTGGTAGACCGTATCGATACCTTTGGCGCGCGCGTCGTCGACGCTTTTGGGCTGGTAGGGCTCGCCGTGCAGGAACATCTGCCCCGTGTCCTGGCGCTGAAAGCCGCAGATGATCTTGATCAAAGTCGACTTGCCCGCGCCGTTGTCGCCGAGCAGGCCCAGCACCTCGCCCTTGCGCAGGTGCAGGTTGACGTTGCGCAGGGCGGTCACCGGCCCGAAGCGCTTGGCGATGTGTTCCACGCGCAGCACGTCGTCCGGAGCCGAGACGGGCCCGACGATCGTCTCCGCCGGTGCGGGCTGATCAGCCAACTCGGGAGCCCCTGCGCACGCGCTGCACGTACACGTTGATGGTCATCGCCAGGATGATCGCCAGGCCCAGGTAGAACAGCTGGTAGTCGGCGTTGACGCCCTTGAGGATCAGCCCGTCGTTGAGGACGCCCAGGAACAGGGCTCCGATCAGCGCGCCGACGACGGTCCCCGACCCGCCCGCGAGGAGCGTGCCGCCGATCACCGCAGCCGAAATCCCCTTGAACAGGATTTCGTTGGCCCCGGCGACGTCCGGCTGCAACGTCGAGGCCCGCACCGCCTCGAGGATCCCCGCGAAGCCGCCGGCGGTGGCGCAAAGGATGAAGTTGCGGATCATGACCAGGCGCACCCGTACCCCGGCCTCGGAGGCGGCCAGCCGGTTGGAGCCCACGGCCACCGTGTACAGGCCCCAGCGGGTGAACGTCAGCACGATCTGCCCCACGACCACGATCGCGAGCGCCCAGAACAGCTCCGAGTAGGTGCCCTCGCCGAGGACTTTCGCGAACGTCGAGGCGTGGTTGACCGTTTCGGTGAGCACGATGTGCGCCCCGTTGATCACGTGGTGGACGCTGACGGTCGTGGTTGTCACTTGTGCGCCGGGCAGCGGGACCGGCTCGCCATGCGAGACGATCAGCGTCAGTCCCTCGATCGTGAACAGCATCCCGAGCGTGGTCACGAACGAGCTGATGCCGACGATCGCCGTGAAGAACCCGTTGATGAGGCCGACCGCCATGCAGCCGGCCAGCGCGATCAGCACGCTCGGCACCTCCGGGATCCCGGCGACCGCCAGCTTGTAGTAGAGGAGCGGCGCAAACAGATACGTGGCCCCGATCGAGAGGTCGATCTCGCCGAGGATCATCACGAACACCTCGCCCGCGCCGAGGATCGCGAACGGGGCGAAGAACGGCAGCAGCGTCTTGAAGCTGGAGGTGGTGAGGAACGTGCTGGTGGTCAGCGCAAAGTAGATCGCCGCGAGCAGCGTGACGACGATGATGGAGCCCTCGCGCAGTGAGAGCGCGCGTTCGAGCAGCGCCTGTCTGGTGGGCAGGGATACCCGGCGCGCGGGCTTCCTGCCCGGGTCGGCCGCGGGCGTGCGCGGCACTCCGGGAGGGTCCGGCGCCGAAGCCTGTGCCGAACCCCCCTGTGAGCCGCTGTCCACGGCCGCTGACCCCCTCTAAGCTGCGATGCCCGCCGGGATCGGAACGACCTTGGGTTCCGAGGAGGTTCCCTCGAAGCGGCTTTTGGAGTTGACGTACGGAGTGACGGTTTCCTTGTCGATGAATTTCAGGCCCGTGTCGACTTCCGCGGGGCCCGTCAGGGAGCCGGAGACCTGCCACAGGAAGAGCTGCAGGGCCGGCAGGAACCCCTGCAGGTAGGGCTGCTGGTCGATCGTGAATTCGATAAAGCCTTCGTGGAGCAGTTTCTGGGTCTTTTCGGTCAAATCGAAGCCGCCGGCATGGACGCCTTTGTTGGTGAGCCCGAGTTTCTGCATCACGCCTGCCAGTTCCGCGGTGTCGCCGCCGTCGACGGCGTACATCCCCTTCGTGGTGGGATGGCCGGTGAAGTAGGCTTCGATCGCCGATTTCTCCCCGGATTCAAGGGAGCCCGTCACGATCGTGGCCAGGTTGATCGGCGCGCCCGAGTCCTTGATCGCCTTTTCGGCTCCTTCCAGGCGCGGCTGCAGGTTGGCCGAGCCCGCACTGGCGGTGAAGATCACCACGTCGCCTTCTTTGACCGCTGCGACGATCCGCTTGCCCATGAGTTCCCCGGCCAGTTTCAGGTCCTGGCCGATGTAGGCCAGGCGCTTGTTGGGGGGCGAGGGGGCGTCGGCGTTGTAGGCGACGACCGGGATGCCCGCCTTCAGCGCGTTTTCGATCGGCACGTTGAACGCGGTCTTGCTGATCAGCGACACCGCGATCCCGTGGGCGCCGGATGAGACGGCGGTGTTGATGGCGTTGACCATCTGGTCGATGTTTTCGCTTTCGGAACCTGTCCACTCGTAGCTCGAGCCGAGCAGTTTGCAGGCGTCGGCGATCCCGTACTGGGTGGGCGTGAAGAACGAGTTGGTCGTGACGTGGTTGACGAACACGAATTTGTATTCGGGGTGCGACCCGAAGATCGAGGCGGAGTTGCCGCCCGAGGAGGAGGAGGCGCTGGAGCCGCACGCCTCCAGCAGCATGCTCACCGAGCCGACCGCCGCGCCGGTGAGCGCGGTGCGGCGCAGAAACGAGCGCCGGTCGAATCCAGGGGCCAGTCCGGTGAGATCGGCTCTCCCCCGCCCCTCGGAGTGCTCCAAGCGCTCCACTGTGTCGAGCACCAGATCGCTGTCGGACATCTCATCCTCCTCCTTGTCTGCGGAACGGGGCAGCGTAGGGCTCCCCTCCATAGGTTTCCCGCTTGAGTCATCTGCTACACACCCAATTCAGCGCGTGAGGGGGTGAGAGCACCTCGCCCGCGGAGGGTGTCTGGCCCAAAGGTGAGGATTGCGGATATGCTCCCCGCGATGCCCGACGCGGTGAGGACACCCGACGAGCGCTTCGAGGGCCTGCCGGATTTCCCCTTCGCGGCGCACTACCGCGAGGTGGACGGGCTGCGCCTCGCGCACCTCGACGAGGGCGAAGGCCGGCCGGTGATCTTCATGCACGGCGAGCCGACGTGGTCGTTTCTGTGGCGCAGGGTGATCCCGCCGGTGAGGGATGCCGGCTTTCGCTGCATTGCCCCCGACTACGCCGGGTTTGGGCGCTCGGACAAGCCGACCGACATCGGCTGGTACTCCTACGACCGCCACGTCGCACTTGGCGCGGCGCTGCTCGAGGAACTCGACGTGCGCGGGGCGACGATGGTGGTGCACGACTGGGGCGGGCCGATCGGGCTGCGGATCGCGGTGGAGCACGCCGAGCGGATCGACAAGCTGGTGATCACCGACAGCGGCATCTTCACCGGCAACCAGAAGATGTCGGACGCGTGGCTGGCGTTCCGCGACTTCACCGCGCGCACCGAGGACCTGCCGGTGGGGATGCTGGTGAGGGGCGCCTGCAAGAACGACCCCGGCGAGGAGGTGATCGCCGCCTACGAGGCGCCCTACCCAAACGCGGCCTCGAAGGCCGGCGCGCGCGCCTTCCCCGCGCTGATCCCGTTCGCGCCCGACGCCCCCGGGGCCAAGGAGGGGCGCGACACGCTGCACGCCCTGCGGGAGGACACCCGCCCGACGCTGATCCTGTGGGGCGACTCCGACCCGGTGCTGCCGATGGCGGTGGCGGAGAAATTCGCGGGCGCGATCGGCGAGCCGCCGCCGCGCGCGATCGAGGACGCGGGCCACTTTTTGCAGGAGGACAAAGGCCCCGAGATCGGCGCGATCGTCGCCGAGTGGCTCACTCAGTGAGCTGCTGCTGCTCCGGCGCGGCCGCCAGCGCCGGCTCGGAGCGCGCGGCGCGCAGCTCGTACTCGCGACGCGCCTCGACGTCGGCGTCGGCGATCACACGGTCGACCCCCGTCAGGTGGCCGACGCTCTCGGCGACCGAGCGCGGTAGCAGCGTGCCGAGCAGGTAGGCGCGCTTGGTCGATTTGGGCACCCATACTTCGACGGTGCCGTGCTGGAGCGCCTCGACGATCGCGTCGGCGACTTCGGAGGGCTCGACGTTGGAGAAGCCGCGCGCCTTCCCCAACCCGCCGCCAAGCTCGGTGTTGACGATGTATGGCATCACGTAGCTCAGATCGATGTGGGAGCCCATCAGGCGCAGCTCGCCGCGCACCGACTCGGTGAGCCCGACGACGGCGTGCTTGGTCGCCGAATAGGTGGCGATGCCGGCGGAGCCGAACTTGCCAGCCTGCGAGGCGATGTTGACGATGTGCCCACGATCGCGCGGGATCATCCGGGCGAGCCCCAGCTTCATCCCCAGAATCACCCCGTGCAGGTTGATGTCCACGGTGCGCCGTGCCGAGAGGTCGTCCTCGTCGAGGAACCTCCCGACGGGCATGATCCCCGCGTTGTTGACCAACACGTCGAGCGGCCCGAGCTGCTCTTCGGAGGCGTCGAGGAAATGAGTGAAGGAGTCGCGGTCGGTGACATCAAGCGGCAGCGCGACCGTGCGCGGACCGAGCTCCGCAGCGGTGCGCTCGGCGGTGGCGAGGTCGAGGTCGCCGATCGCCACCCGCATCCCGGCCGCTAGGAATGCCTGCGCGGTGGCACGGCCGATCCCGCGCGCGGCACCGGTGATCGCCGCATTCCGACCGGCGATGAGGCGGGGGGACTTGGCCATGGCTGCAATGTATCAGCGCACCTTTGGCGCGGTAAGCGGGTTTGAACTGACGGACGACCCACCGGGAACTTGGGAGTGAAATACCCGGTGGGGCGCCAGAGGAGAGGGGCACGCACTGCTCGGGCGATCCACGGCGTCGCCCGAGCGTGTGCAGCTGGAGCCGCAGCTCGGTGGTGTGGGGCGCATCCGCGCGCGTGGTCTCACATCCCAGCCGATGGGGCGCTGGGCTTCCATGCCCGGCGACCGGCGGATGCTCGATAACCTAAGGGCGTGGCGTACTTCATGTTCGAGGGGCAGCGGATCGCCTACACCGAATACCCGCCCGAACCGCCCGGTGAGGCCGCCGTCACGCCCATCGGCAGTGCCACGCGCAAACGCGCTGCCCGAGCGGCCAAGGGGCCCACGGCGCATGAACGCACGCTGATCCTCGTGCATGGGCTGCTGCTGGCCCAGACGATGCACATGCCGCTCGCGCGTGCGCTCGCGGCGCGCGGCAACCGGGTGATCACCATCGATCTGCTGGGCCACGGCGAATCGGACCGCCCGCGCGACATGTGGCGCTACTCGATGCGCTTCTTCGCCGACCAGGTGGTGGCGCTGATGGATCACCTGGAGCTCGAGCGCGCCGTGGTGATGGGTACCTCGCTGGGGGCCAACGCGGCGCTGGGGATCGCCCTGGAAGAGCCGGAGCGTCTGCAGGGGATGGTGATCGAGATGCCGGTGCTCGACAACGCGCTGCTCTCGAGCGCGCTCACCTTCACCCCGATCCTGGTGGCATTGACGTTCGGGGAGCCGGTGATGAAGCTGGTGGCGCGCGGCGCGCGTGCGGTCCCCCGTGGGCTGCTGCCTCACTACGGCAATGTGCTGCTGGACACGATCCGCCAGGAACCGGGCCCGGGCGCGGCGGTGCTGCAGGGCCTCTTCTTCGGCCGCGTGGCGCCGCATCGCAACGAGCGGCGCAAGTTCCAGACGCCGGCGCTCGTGATCGGCCACCGGCGCGACCCCGTGCACCCCTTCTCCGACGCCGGGATGCTCGCCGAGGAGCTGCCCAACGCACGTCTGCTGGAGGCCGACTCGCTGGTGGAGTTGCGCCTCAGCCCCGAGCGGCTGACGGGGGAGATCGCCGCCTTCCTGGACGAGGTGTGGGAGGGCAAGGCTCAGGCCAAGTCCCCGGCGCGCCGGTCACGTGGCACGACCCCGGCGTAGGGGGCACGACCCCGGCGTAGCAACTTCAAATCGCGCACAGGGTCGCCTCTCGCTCAGGGAGCAGTCGGGTAGAGCGCCACTTCGCTGAGCGCCACGTGACCTGGCGCCGTGGGGGTGCCCTGCGCAGAGGGGGGTGCCTTGACCAGCCACACGAGCACCCAGCGGAAGGAGTGGCCTTCGGTGCGGAGCTTCTTCAGGTGGGTGATCTTCTTCTTCAGCTTGTGTGAGCCGCTGATCAGCACCCAGCCGGGTTCGGTGATCGTCGTGGGCGCCTTGGTGCCGTTGGCGCCGTAGATCTGAACGGTCACCCCGGGAGTCGGAGTGCGCAGTTCGAGGCTGCCCAGCTTGGTGGGTTCGCGCAGGTCGATCAGCAGACCCTCCGCCATGTCGGGGAAGGAATGCGGCTGCACCTGAGCCGTCCAGGCGGTGGAGGGTTCCCCGTCGATCGCCAGCGCGGGATCGCCGAAGCCCGATTCGGGGTAGCTGTAGGGGTTGTAGGTGGTGGCGGCGTTGGTGTCCAGCAGGATCGGGCTGGGCTGTTCGCTCGATTTCGATTCGGTCGTAGAGGTACCCGTTTCGGTGGTGGTGGCTTTCGACGGCGTCGTCGTGGAGCCGCTGCCGGAGCCGCTCGATTCCGGCGGGTTCGATTCGCCGCTCGCTTTGGGGGTGGACGTGGGCGCCGTCACCTTCGGCGGTTTGGTGGTGGAGGATGGTGGGAACAGCAGGTTGCCCTTGGAGGAGCTGTGGGGGGTAGTCGCGCCCCCCGTGCCGCTGGGTGTGGGTGTGGTTGCCGCTGGGGCGGGCGTGGTGGGCACTGGAGTGGTGGGCGTGGTGGCGGGCACCAGCGCCACCGTGTGGGAGCTCGGCGCGTTGTGTTCTTTGATGGCGGCCGCCACCGCCACCGCGGCGCCGAGTGCGAGGATCGCGGCGGTGAGCGCCAGCACCTTCAGTGGGCCCAGGTTGGGCCGCTCGCCGAGGCTCCCGGGCTCGCAGGCGCCGCAGTTCAGGCACCACTGCTGGTCGTTCTGCAGCGGGGTGCCGCAGTGTGGGCAGATGTGATCCTGCGCGTGAGGCTCGGGGCGGTCGGCCCCATCGGAGCCGCCCGCTCCGCCCTCGGGCGGGACCGCCGGAGTCGAGGAAGTAGGCGACTGCTCGGAGCTGTGCGCGGCCGGTGGATCGGCGAGCAAGGTGTTCACTGCACATCGATTCTAACCGTGCCCCACCAGAGGGGCGCCGCCCCCTTACGCGTGGGCCTACGCGCGCGGCGTCGGTGGGCCCTGGGAACGGGCACCACCGACTGTGTGGGGCCTACGCACCCGGCGCGGGCGGGCCCCCGGGGACGATCTCCCGGCCGGTCGGCTGCAGCCGCTCATCCAGCTCGAGCTGCCAGTAGTAGCGCGTGAATGTGCGCCCCTCCCTGAACTCGCCGACGTGCGGGGCGATCGTCTCGCCGGCCGCCATCCGCACGATCAGCTCGGGGTAGGTGCGCCCGGGCAGCGCGGCGTAGGCGGGGGCGGGGAAGGCGCCGCCGAAGCGGGTGTTGACGTCGGTGATCCCCAGCCCTACCTCGGGGTCGCGGAAGACCTGGATCGTGGCGGGCCCCCGCACCGTGAGTGCCTCCATCGCGTGCCGCCCCAGCTCGATCAGCTCACTGTCGCGGATCGCCGCCCCCTTGATCGACTCCCCGCCGCGGGACTCCAGCATCGTGCGCGGGATCGCGTTCAGGCAGCGTCCTTCGAGGTCGCCGAGGCAGTCGATCGAGAGCTCCGGGCCGCCCATCGCGCGCTGCACCATCACCGGCTCGCCCTCATACCCAGGGCGCCCACCGGCGACGTAGCGCACGAAGAAGTTCTTCTCCGCACGGTCGCGGGCCAGATGGATCGAGCGTGCTCCCGAGCCGCGGCGGGGCTTGACCATCACCGGGTAGAAGTCGGGCTCCTCCGCGGGCAGCACCGTCGGAGGCGAGGGCAGCCCGAGCTGCGTGAGCAGCAGGTGGGTCTCGTACTTGTCGTAGGTCGCGCGCGCGACCTCGGGGGAGGGCACGAGCGCCGGCAGCAGGCCCTCGGCGCCCGCCCGCGCCAGCACCTCGATGTCGAGGTCGGTGAGCGGGATCACGGCGCCGACGCGATGGCGCTCGCACAGCTCCCGCAGGAAGGGTACGTAGCCGGGGTCGGCGATCGGTGGCGGCGCAGCGCGCACGTGCGCCGCATACTGCGCGGGCGCCAGCGGGTTGGGATCGACCGCAATCGTGGTGGTCAGCTGCGCGAAGCAGGCGACGATGTCATAGCGCTTGCCCACCCCGGTGAGCAGGATCGCGGGCGACTCAGCCATCCGGCGCCCCTTGCCAATCGCGATGTCTGCCGACGGCTGGGGGCGTCGCTCGGTCATCGCCAAGCTTTTCGTCGATCCCAAGCCCGTGCTCGGACTGGCACCGCGCTCAACCATCCCCCAAACCACCCTCCCAGCCGCCCGTCTCGCCCTTGTACAGGCCGGTGCCGCCAAGCACCATCGCCGGGGTGCGCCACAGGATGCGCAGATCGAGCGCCAGCGAGCGGTGCTCGATGTAGTAGAGGTCGAGCTCGATCCGCTCGCTCCAGGGCAGCGAGGCGCGGCCGTTGACCTGCGCCCAGCCGGTGATCCCCGGCCGGATCGCGAGGCGCCCGCGCTGGCGGGTGGTGTAGCGCTCGACCTGCACCGGCACCGTCGGGCGCGGGCCGATCAGCGACATCTCGCCGCGCAGCACGTTCACCAGGTTGGGCAGCTCATCGAGCGAGGTGCGCCGCAGGAAGGCCCCCATGCGCGTGATGCGCGAGTCGTTCTCGTCCACCGCCAGCCCGGCGCCGACGTGTTCGGCGCCGTCGACCATCGTGCGCAGCTTCAGCACGTCAAACGGCCGCCCGTCGCGCCCGATGCGCCGCTGGCGGTAGAGCGTGGGGCCACTCGACTCCAGGCGGATCGCCGCCATCGCCACTGCGACCACGGGCGCGCTCAGCACGAGCAGGGTGGCCGACACCGCGATGTCCAGCGCGCGGCGGATCACTGGGTCGCCCCCTGCGACGGGAGCCCGGATGGGCGTGTGCCCTCCGCCGCTTCCCACGTGGCGGCGGTGCCGTGGCGTAGCCAGTCCCACAGGCCCACCGCGATCGAGGCCGTTGTCAGCACGTAATAGCGCGCGATCAACAGTGGGCGGCCGGCTTTAGCGATGGCGGGGATGGCGGTCATACGCGCCACGACTTCCACCACCCCGCCGATCCCGGCGGCGAACAGCACGAGGAGCTGCACGGTGAGTGTGGCGACGTACAGGATTTGGATCCCGTCGGCCCCGGCATCGCGCGCCACCAGCGCGATGTTGGCTGCCAGCGCCAGCGCGTGCAGGAACGGGGTCATGTAGCGCAGTAGGCGGTGGGAGAGGATCATCAGCGCATACTCCGGCGGGTAGCCCCGCAGAGAGAGCATCCCCCCGCGCAGCACGATCGGCCAGGTGTGGCTCATCATGCGCCGCTTGCGCGCCAGCTCGCCCTCGAGTGAGGGCACCATCTGCTCGGTGGCACGGGCCTGCGGCACGTACACCGCGCGCCGGCCGCGCTTCACCATGTTGAACGGGAACGAGAGGTCGTGGCCCATGATCGGGTCGACCACGATGTAGGTGTCGCGACGGGTCGCATAGATAGCGCCGTTGCCCGCGGTGATCGAGGAGAGCCGCGACTCCATCCCTCGCACCGCCATCTCATAGCGCCAGTACACCCCCTCCTGGTTGGTCGCTCCGGCGCCCTCGGCGCGGATGAAGCGCACCTGCCCGCAGGCGTAGCCGACGTGGGGATCGGCGAACGCGCCGACGAGCACGCGGGCGGCATCCGGCTCCCACAGCGCGTTGGCGTCGGAGAAGGCCACGATCTCCCCCTTCGCGCGTTCGACGGCCGCATCTTGGGCGCGGATCTTGCCCCCGCGCCCCAGCTCCAGCACCGCGTCGGCGCTCGCCTCCCGCGCGTGCTCTGCGGTCGCATCGGTGCAGCCGTCGCAGGTGACGATCACCTCCAGCAGCTCCCGCGGATAATCCAACGCCAGCGCGTTGGCGACCTTTGCGGCGATCACCGACTCCTCGTCGTGTGCGGCGACGATCAGCGACAGCGAGGGCAGCGGCTGGCTGGGCGGAGCGAGCGGGGTGGGCGAAGCAAGCGTGGTGGGCGGGGTTGGCGGCCCCCAATTCCCCGGGGGCGGGGTGGCTGTGCGTGCGGGAGTCGGTGTACGTGCGAGCAGGCGTGTCAGGACGGCCAGTGCACCGGCGTAGCCGAGCTGCGTCCATACGATCAGCGTGGCGCACACCCAGAAGACGATCTCAAGTGCGGTATTCATTCCCGGGGAGTTTCACATGGTGTGCGTCAGCGAGCGGTACAGCTCCAGCGTGCGCTGGGCGATCGCGTCCCACGAGTACGGCCCAGCCGCGGCGGCGCGTGCTCGCTCGGCCATCGCGGAGCGGGCGTCGGGATCGGCCAGCAGCTCCCGCAGCGCCTCACCCAGCGCCGCGGAGTTGCCGGCCGGGACGGTGCGAGCCGCGCCGGTGGCGGCCACCTCGGGGAAGCCGCCGACGTCGCTCAGCAGCAGCGGCTTGCCGAACGCGAGCGCGGTGAACAGCACGCCCGACTGGTCGGCCTCGAGATAGGGCAGCACCACGAGGTCGGCGCGCGCGAAGTATGCCGGCAGCTCGGCGTCGGGGATGAAGTGGGGCACGAGGCGGATCGGCCCAGAGGTCTCCTTGCCATACGCTCCATGAGGGTTCTGGGCCAAGCAGGGCAAGGACGCAGGGAGCGAAGTGTGCTGGCCGAAACGGGGATGCGAGCGAAGCGAGTGTCTCCCGGCTTCGGTACACGAGCGACCGAGGACGCCGCCATGCGCAGCGTCCAGGGCCCTCAGGTCCATGCGCGGCATGCCTACGATCCATAGCTCCGCGCCCTCGATCTCCCGCCATGCCCGCAACAGCACGTCGAGTCCCTTGTAAGGGCGCAGCAGACCAAAGAACAGCACCACCGGTCGGGCGGCCGCGCTGGGCGGTGGCCCGTCCAACATGCCCACACGCCGCTCTGCTTGCCCGCCCATCGTTGGGGCGGTGCTCGGAGCAGCGAGGTGGGTGAAGGCTCCAGGTGTGGCGAGATGGGTGAGTGCCCCATGCGGGATCACGTGCACGCGGGCGGGATCCACACCCAGCTCGAGCAGTCGCCTGCGCCCGTGCTCGGAGTGCACGACCACCGCGTCGAAGCGCTCGTACAACCGTCGCTGAGCAGCGAGCTGCCCCGGCCGCGGCTCGCGTGGCAGCACGTCGTGGGCGGTGAGCACGAGCCGGGGACCCGGCGGGCGGGCCCTCGAATCCATGGGCCGCCGTCGCGGCAGCAGATGGACGTCGAGCGGCTGTACGGTCAGCCACTGGAAGTGCACGACGTCGGCCGCGCGCGCGGCGTGGCGGTAGCGCAGCATGTCGGGCACGTGCTCGAGCAGCTTCAGCGCCTGGCTGGAGCGCGAGCGTTTGCCCATGGCGGCGCCGCGATGGGCGAGCCGGTAGAAGAGCTCATGCCGTTCGTACCCCTCGGGCGCCGGCACCGCCCCGTAGGCGAAGCGGCTCGTGAACAGCTCCACCTCGGCGCCGGCCGCCGCCAGCGCGCGGCACAGCGCGTGGTCGTAGGGTGGGGTGAAGGCCGAGGGGTCGACGACGTGGACGCGCACCGGGAGAGACAATAGGCGGGTGGGCGATGGCAGCGAAAATAGGCGGGTGGGCGACGAGATCGAGCTGAGCTTCTGCGTGGTCAACACCTCCCAGCGGGAGCTTCTGCTGCGCGGGCTGGATGCGATCGCCCGCGAGCGAGCCGTGTTGCCGTTCGCCACAGAGGTGCGGGTGATGGACAACGGCTCGCGCGATGGCTCCGCGGAGGCGGCGCGCGCGCACCCGGCGGTGGACGAGGTGATCGCGCCCGGCGAACGGCGTGGCAAGGCGCTGAACGACTCGGAGCTGATGCGACGCGCCCGGGGCAGGTATGCGCTGCTGCTGAACGAGGACTCCGAGCTGCTCCCCGGCGCGATGCTCGCGCTGTGGCAGGCGCTGCAGGCGCGCCCTGATGCCGCCTGCGCGGGCGCGCAGCTGCTGCGGCCGGGCAGCGACTCGGTGGGGAACGGGCCAACGGCTGCCTACCCGGCTGTCCCTGCCGGGGCGCGTGGGATCGCCGTTGCCGACCCGGCCACCCCCGCCGCGAGCCTCGCCACCCAGCCGTGCGCGTGGCGCTTCCCGACGGTCGCCACGGCGCTCGCTGGCGCAGTGTTTGCCCATCGGTTGTACACCGTGCAGAGCAAGGGCGAGCAGACCCGCGAGGTGGATTGGTGCCAGTCCTCGGCGCTGCTCGTGCGACGCGAGGCGGCGGCGCAGATCGGCTACATGGACCCAGCCTTCTTCGTCTACTCCGACGAGGTCGACTTCGCCCGGCGTCTGCGCGACGCCGGCTGGCGCAGCCTGTACGTGCCGGGCGCGCGGGCGATCCACCACGAGCAGCTCTCCACAGGCACCGTGCCCGAGCGCCGGATCGTCGAAATGGCGCGCAACCGCGATCTCTACATGCGCAAGCACCATTCGCGCAGCGCTGCGCGTGCGGTGCGCTGGCTGACAGCCTGGTCGTACGCCGTGCGGGCGCTCGCTGCGCTCGTGCTGCCGGGGCACGTGGGTGGGCGGGATGCGAATCGCTATTGGCGCCACGTCACCGCAACACTGCACCCGGGTCGCGGTGAGGGCTTGCGCGAGGCCGCCGCCGACTACAACCGCGTGGGCGTGGGCGTGGGCGTGGGCGAGGGCGGTCGTCGTCGGCCGGCACCTCCGTGTTGAGCGACCTCGCTTGTGGATCCTGAGGCACCGCTTAGGCGTCGGTGGCATAGTTTGAGCTCGCCGTGAGCTCCTCCCCACAGACATTGGCGGCCGACTCGAACGGCCATGAGGCATCTGCGGCGCCGGTCGAGCGGGCATTCGCCGCCCCCGTTGAGAAGGGGGCTGCCAAGGTGATCGTGGTGATGCCGGCGCTCAACGCCGCGCGCACGCTGGCGGCCACCGTATCGGGCATTCCCCGCGAGTGGGTCGACGAGATCATCCTGGTGGACGACGGCTCGCGGGACGGCACCGTCGAGCTGGCGCGCACGCTGCCCCTGCGGGTGATCCCCCATCCCCACAACGTGGGGTATGGCGGCAACCAGAAGACCTGCTATCTGCAGGCGCTGCAGGACGAGGCCGACGTGGTGGTGATGCTGCACCCCGACGGCCAGTACGAGCCGACGCTGATCCCCGAGCTGGTCAAGCCGATCCTCGCGGGCGAGGCCGACCTGGTGCTGGGATCGCGGCTGATGGAGAAGGGTGGCGCGCTCGCCGGCGGCATGCCGATGTACAAGTACATCGCCAATCGCGCGCTCACCGCGGTCGAGAACCGTGCGCTGGGAACCTCACTCTCGGAGCTGCACACCGGCTACCGCGCCTACTCGCGCGAGCTGTTGATGGGGATCCCGTTCCTGCGTAACTCGCTGGATTTCTCGTTCGACTCGGAGCTGCTGATGCAGGTGGTGCACTTCGGCTTTCGCATCGCCGAGGTGCCCGTGCGCACGATCTACTCGCAGGAGGCCTCCTCGGTTGGGGCGCGGGACTCGACGGTGTACGGGATGAAGACGCTCAGAGCTCTGATGCGCCTGGAACTGCACCGGCGCGGGCTGGTGCGCAGCAGGAAGTTCACCGCGTAACCAGCGTGCGCAGACTCGACCGCTTCGAAATCGGCCTGTTCGGGGTGCTGGTGGCGCTCTCGCTGTGGACGCTTGGGCTCGATGTGTGGCAGGTGGTGGTGCACGGCCGCATCTGGACCGGCACCGAAGCCGTGTACCAGGAGGACGGGATGCAGTCGATGATGTGGATCGAGGGCATCCTCAAACACGGCGCCAGTCCTGACCTGTACGTGCTGGGGCGCACGCCCGCCGACTTCTTCCAGCCGCTGCTGGCGATCTCCGCCGGGGTTGCGGCGCTCGGGGTCGCGCCCTATGTGGCGCTGCTGCTGTGGAAGCCGGTGGCGATCGTCGCGATCTTCTTCGCGGTGCGCGCCTACGTGCACCGCACCGTGCACGGTCTCTGGCCGCGCCGCGCGGCGCTGACGCTCGCGCTGTTCTTCGGGTGGGGGGCGGTGATCGGCGACTCCTGGATCGTGTTCTGGTCGTGGGGCTACCCGTTCGCCCTGATCGCGTTGGCGTGTGCGATCGGTGCGCTGTTGGCCTACGCGCGCGACCGTGCGGCCGGGCGCGTCGGTTTGCTGGCGCCGCTGCTGGGAATGCTGGCGAGCTGGCTGCACCCGTGGCAAGGCGAGACGCTGATCCTGATCCTGATCGGGTCGGAGCTCGTTCTGCTGGCGCGCCGCGAGCGGGTCGCGGTGGCGGCGCTGGCGCTCACCGTGGCGCTCACCGCGTTGCCGCTTGTGTACTTCGCGGCGCTAGTGCACTTCGACGCCGTGTGGCAGCGGGAGCGGGAAGCGGCCCTCAGCACCTATCCAGTGTGGCTGGTGGCGCAGGCGTTCGTGCTGCTGATGCTCCCCGCGGCCCTGGCCTACCGTGTACGCGCGGCGAGCTTCATCGCGGTCACCGCGCGCGTGTGGCCGTTTGCCGTGATCGCGATCTTCGCGCTTTCGGAGTGGCAGGGCAGCGGCTCGACGCACGCGCTGCTCGGTGTCACGGTTCCTCTGGGCGTGCTTGCGGTGGAGGGCGTTCGCACACTGCCGTGGCAGTCCGTCTCCCGACGCCTGGCCCGCCCCGATGTGTCGCTGCCGGCGCTGGTGGTGGTGACGATCGCCGTGTTGACGATCCCTGGCACGATTTACATGCTCAAATATGGGTACAAAGCCGTCAAACCGAGGCAGGGAAACGCCAATTTCATCGCCACCGGCGAGAGCGCCGCGCTCTCATACATAGCGCACGATTCGCAATCCGGAGGAGTCCTCACGCGCTTTTATCTCGGCATGGTCGTGCCGGCGCAGACTGGTCGCCAGACGTACACGGGCAACTGTTACTGGTCGGAGCCCAACTGCCGCTACCGCAGCGTTACCACCGAAGAATTGCTCGCCGGCGACTTGTCGCCGGCGCAGGCGATCGGCTTCGTGCGGCGCACCGGCGCGCGGTTCGTGCTCGGCGATTGCCGCTCAGCCGACATCGCGGCCGAGCTCCAGCCGATCACTAGCGAGGTACATCGCTTTTCGTGCGCCACCGTGTACGTGCTCCAGCCCGGAGCGGCGAGCCCTACGCCATGAGCACCGTCTTGGTGCCGCCGCGGAGGCAGTGCTCGCGCAGCGCACGGGGGGCGTCGTCGAGCGGGGCCACGTTGGTGGTGACGAGCTCCGGGCGCAGGCGGCCGTCGGCCATCAGCTCCAGCACGCGGGGCATCAGAGGGCGCGTGTGAGGGATGCCGACGTGCAGCGTGGCGCGCCGGACGTACATCCGCAGCATCGGCAGGCGGGCACCGCGATGCAGGCCGCCGGAGCTCGTGCAGATGCCGTCGGGGGCTGTGTGGGCGAGGGCGGTGGAGAGGGGATCGGCGCTGATGTGCACCACCAGCGGCGCGGGGCGGTGCCAGCGCAGCGCGCGGGGTCGCAGCGCGTTCAGGCCAAGCCGCTCGGCGTGGGCGCGGACGTGGGGGCGAGAGTCCACGAGGGTGACGTTGCGGGCGCCGAGCGCCCGCGCGATCAGGCCGGTGTAGAGCGGGGTGCTGGCGGTGAATGTCGCCCGCCGCGAGAGGCAGGCGAGGATCAGCACCTCGGCATCGGGGTCGGCGTCCAGCAGCGCGGGGAGATGGGGGCCGATGTGGCGGTAGGCGTCGCAGATATTGTCGGAGACGCTCGCGGCGGCGGCCGGGTCGACCCCCGCGGGCAGCGGCACCAGCATCGCCTCGGCATAGGGGACGGCGAGCTGATCGGAGAAGGCGCCGCCGAAGTGACCGGTGGCGAGACCCATGCCGTAAGCGGAGAGCGGCGGTACCGCCAGGCAGCTGCCGGGGTGCCCGCGGCGGCAGGCGACGCAGGCGCCGCAGCTGATCTGGAAGGGGACGACCACGCGGTCGCCCGGCCGCACGGTGGCGACGCGCTCGCCGACCGAGAGCACCTCGGCGACGCATTCGTGCCCGAGGTGCAGGGGCAGCGCGAGCTGGGTGACGCCGAGCACGAGCGGGCAGTCGATGTCGCAGGTGGCGGCCGCGATCGGGTGCACGACCGCGCCGTCGGGGTCTGGCGCGGGTGGGGCCGGCGCCTCGCGCCAGCGCAGCTGCGCACCGGGCGCGGCGGTGAGGACCCGCATCCGTGGGCGTGTGGGGCGCCGTCGCTGGACGGCGCTGTCGCCTGCGGTGGCGGCCAGCCGCCGCAGGCGCTGGAGGCGGTTGCGTTCGAGCAGCAGTGGCATCGCGGCTGTGGCGTCGGGGGAGAGGAAGCTCCCGTAGTGGCGCAGCCATCCTCGCGGGCGCCGGCTACGGGCGCGGGTGGGTACGCCGGCCGAGGGCGGGGCAAGCGGGATCGAGCCATTCTCGACGTGCTCGGCTGGGCTCATGTGCGGCATGACGCCTCCTTGGTGCTGCGCTCGCGGGAGGAGAGAGCTTAAAGCACGACTCCGTACGGCGAGCGGGGATTGGCCCGTACTGCAGATACGGAAAAGCCTTAAACCTTGCGGTTCTCAGGCACCCAGCAGCCGTCGTCCTCGCGGACGAAGTCCTGGAAGAGGTTGGGCGCCTCGGCGAGCATGATGCGGGCGACTTTGTCGAATACGATGCGCAGCTCCTCCTCCGCGCCTTCCGCCGTGCGCATCTCGATCACGTGGCGCAGCGTACGCGCATTGGCGGTCCACACGATGTCGGTGGAGAGGCCGATCGGCGCGAGACGGCGCAGCGCCGAGGTGACCTCCTTCTTGACATGGAAGGGCACCCCCTGCTCGTCGATTCCGAGCGCGGCGGCGGCGCTGAGCTGGAACTCCTCCAGCTGCTCCACGATCGAGAGCACCTGCTCGCGCACCGGCTCAAGCGCCGGCGGCACGCGGAAGCCGATGTCGGTCAGGCGCACATAGCGCAGGCTCTCCTGGCTGAAGGCCGAGCCGGCGCGATGCCTTACGAGCTCATGAGTAAAAACACGCGAACAATTCCGTATAGCGAAAGAATAGTTGGCGTGCTCCAGCACGCTCCCGTGGCCGGAGCGCAGGATGTTGGCGAAGTACTGCTGCCGGTCGGTGCGGATCCTGGAGACGTTGGGGTTCAGTCCCGGCTCCCAGCTGCGGTAACAGGCACGGCCCCCGAACTCGACGAGCAGCTCCCCGGCGTTGACTCGCGCCTGGCGGCTTTGGTCAGGGCCCTCGCCCTCGGGCGCGGCCTCCCCGGCCACACGAAGCTCCAGCCACGACTCCCCGCCCACATCCTGCAGGTATGCGCGCATCCCCTCGAAGTCGATCGACGGGCGGGCGATCAGGAACACGCGGGGAAGCGTCTCGTGCATCGGGCGAGCGATGGTAGGGCCTCGCCCGGACGATGGATATCCTGCCGGGCCATGTCCGCCGTCGCCACCGAGCCCACCGACCCCGAGCTGGAGCAGGCCGCCTGGGACCTCGAGCCGCTGCTCGACGGCGAGGGCGAGGCCGGCGTCGAGCGCAGGATGCAGGATGCCCTGACCCGCGCGCAGTCGTTCGCCGAGCGCTATGCGGGCAAGCTGGGCGAGCTGGACGGCCCGGGCCTCGCGCAGGCGATGCGGGTGCTGGCGGAGATCTACGAGCTGGTGGGCCGTGCTGGCACATACGCGGGGCTGCGCTTCTCCACCGACACCGCCAACCCGGCGAATGGCGCTCTGCTGCAGAAGGTGCAGGAGGGCGAGACGGGGCTCGAGACGACGCTGCTGTTCTTCGAGCTGGAGTGGGCGGCACTGCCAGAGGAGCGCGCCGAGGAGCTGCTGGCGGACCCCGGTCTCGACTTCTGCCGCCACCACCTGCGCAACGTGCGCCGCTACCGCGAGCACCTGCTCACCGAGCCCGAGGAGAAGATCCTCGCCGAGAAGTCGTTGACGGGCGCGACCGCGTGGGCGCGGCTGTTCGAGGAGCTGACCTCGGTGATCGAGGTGGAGCTGCCGAGTGTGGCCAGCCAGTCGGCGGACGCCGACGCCGACGGGCGGGAAGCCCGTGCTGGCGATCGGGCGAGCGCGGGCGGCGGCAGCGGAGCCGGTCGAAGCGAGCGCGTGGCTCTCGACGTGGCGCTCAGCCGCCTGGCGCTGCCCGACCGCGAGGTGCGGCGTACGGCCGCCGAGGCGGTGACCGCTGCGCTGGCGCCCGGGCTGCGCACGCGCGGGTATGTGCTGAACACGCTGCTGGCGGACAAGTCGGTGGACGACCGCCTGCGCCGCTACCCCAACTGGCTGGCGGCACGCAACCTCGCCAACGAGGCCAGCGACGATTCGGTGAGGGCGCTGATCGAGGCGGTGCGTGGCCGCTACGAGCTGGCGCGCCGCTGGTACCGGCTGAAGGCGGGTCTGCTGGGAATCGATCGCCTCGCCGACTACGACCGCATGGCGGCGGTGACGCAGGACGAGGTGAGCTTCACCTACGCGCAGGCGCGCGAGCTGGTGCTCGACTGCTACTCATCCTTCTCCCCCGAGCTTGGGGGGCTTGCCGGGCGCTTCTTCGCCGAGCGCTGGATTGACGCACCGGTGCGCCCGGCCAAGCGCGGGGGCGCGTTCTGCGCCTCGGCTGTGCCCTCGGCGCACCCGTACGTGCTGCTCAACTACACCGCGCGCCGGCGCGATGTGCTGACGCTCGCGCACGAGCTGGGCCACGGCGTGCACTTCGCGCTGGCGGCGGGGCAGGGCGTCTTTCACCAGGGCACCCCGCTGACGCTGGCCGAGACCGCTTCGGTGTTCGGCGAGACGGTTGTGTTCGGGCGCCTGCTGGCGCAGGACACCACGCCGCAATCCCGTCTGGCGCTGTTGGCGGAGCACCTCGAGGACATCATCGCCACGGTGTTCCGCCAGGTGGCGATGAACCGCTTCGAGGAGCTGGCCCACACCGGCCGCCGCGAGCAGGGGGAGCTCTCGGTGGAGCGCATCGGCGAGCTGTGGGCGCAGAGCCAGGCGGAGCTGCTGGGCGACTCGGTGGAGATCACCGACGGGTATCGCAGCTGGTGGTCGTACATCCCCCATTTCATCAACACCCCCGGCTACGTGTACGCGTACGCGTACGGGCAGCTGCTGGCGCTATCGGTGTACGAGCGCTACGAGCAGCAGGGCCCGGAGTTCGTGCCGCGCTACCTGGAGCTGCTCGCCGCAGGCGGCTCGCGCAGCCCCGAGGAACTGGGCGAGATCGTCGGGGTGGACCTCACCGACCCGGGCTTCTGGGACGCGGGCCTCGACCTCGTGGAGCGCCAGCTGGAGCTGGCCGAAGCGGCCGCTCGGGCGGCGCAGCGTTGATCGCTTGCCAAGATGGCCGCCCCGGCGGCTGAACCTAATCGCAACGAGACAACCCGTCGATAAGTTGGTGTGATCGCTCGCGCGCTGCTCGCCTTCATCGTGATGCTGACGCTCGCCGCGACCGCCACCGTCGCGCCGCTGCCGGCCGTCGCGCAGCCGCCCGCCGCGGCGCAGCCGCTGAACTACATGGCACTGGCCGAACAGGGGGAGCGCCAGAGCGAGGCGTGGCGCTCGGGGGGCTGGTACTGCGAGTACCTGCGCTGCACGGGCGAATACCCGCTGCTGACGATCTGGGGTGACGTGCGCATGTTCGAATCGGTGGATGCGCTGGAGCTCGCGGCGCCCTCCGCGGCGCACCGCGCGCAGGTGGACCGCTTCGGCCACGCCTCCGAGCGCTATTGGAACCCCTACCTGAATGGGTATGCCCCCTACCCGGGCGACCGCTACCGCGGCGCGGAGGCGTGGTTTGACGACAACGGCTGGTTGGGGGTGGCGTTCGTGGACGCCTACAAAGCCACCGGCGAGCGCCGCTACCTGCGCGACGCGCAGCGCGCCTTCGACTTCGCTGCCAACCAGGGCTGGGATGCGGCGGGGGGCGGCGGCATGTGGTGGAACACCGACCACCCCTACCACGCCGGCGAGGCGCTGGCCTCCAACAGCTTGTTGGGGATGCTGCTGTATGGGATCGACCACAGCTCTTACCAGCTGAACGAGGTGCGGATGTTCATCGACTGGGGCGACGCGCACGACATCGGCTTCCACGGCCTCTACCTGAGCGGCGGCCCGGGAAGCACCGTGATCGACTACGTGGAGGGGCCGCTGATCTACGCCCAGTATCTGCTCTGCCAGGCGACCGGCGATCAGGACTACTGCGCCCACTCTGCGACGCAGGCGCGCTCGATGACCGAGATCTACGGCGTCAAGTACAACTTCGCGCCGCTGTACGACTCGATCTTCATGGAGTGGATGATGGCCTACGGCAAGGCCGTCGGCGACAACCACTGGCTGGAAGTGGCGCAGATCAACGCCACCGCGGCCGCCCAGCACGCGACGATCGGGGACGGGTTGTGGCTGGGCAGCTGGTGGGGTGGCCCGATCAGGGATTCCCAGACCCTGCCGGGCATGTTCCGCACGATGGCGGGTACCACTAGCCTGTTCGCCTGGCTGGCGTACTACTCCTGAGGCTCAGCTCTCCAGCACGTTCACGCCGATCTGCTTCGCACGCTTGCCCAGTCGCTTGTCGAAGGTCAGCAGCGATGCGTGCTCCAGCTGCGCGGACAGCAGGACACAGCAATCGGGTAGGCGCAGGTTGGTCTGGGCCCGCAGCGTGGCGAGTTGTGTGGCCGCGTCCGCGGGCAGATCGAGATCGTCCACTCCAAGGTCGCGCAGGGCGACGCGGGCGTCGTCGAGGCGGCCGGCGCGAGCCGGACCTACTAGGACCTCGGCAAGGGTGATCGTGCTCGCTCCCAACACTTCTCCTCCGACGGTGCTCAGCGTGTGGGCAGCTCGCTTGTGCTGGGCGTCGCGGGCGTCGAAATGAGCTATCAGCACGCTGGCGTCGATCACGATCACGGTGGCCAGTCGTCGCGCAGGCGCTTCAGGTAGTCGGGGGGATAGACACCTGTCAACGCTCCGGCCGTGCGCTCGACGGCGGCCTGGCGTCGCAACCGGTCATCGTCGGCCACATCCGCGAGTGCGCGGCTCCCCATTTGTACGAGGTGCAGCAGCAGCTGCCCTCGCTTGGAGGCGTCCTCGGGCCAGTGGTGCGCGGCCCTGTCCAACGCCTGGGCGACCTCCTGTGTCTCGGTGACGGTGTGGCGGGGTCGAGAGGTGGGCATCGGAGCCAGTGTAGCACCTCGCAGTAGGTGCAGCACCTGCTCTTCGCCACCCTCGAATGCGCTCAGAACAGCCCGAGCCCGCTGCCGACGTGGCGCACGAGGTCGAACAGCGGCTGCGGGAAGATCCCGAAGAAGAGCGTCGCGGCGCCGGCGAGGAGCGCGACGAAGATGACCTCGGGCTGGGCTGCGGGCGGGCGAGATGGTACGGGCCCGGCTGGCCCGACCGGTGCGGCGGGCGGGTCGAGCTCGGCGGAGCCACCGGCGATCGCGGGCAGCGGCGCGGAGCCAGCGGCTGGGGCATCTCCGGCGGACCGCTGTAGCCCGCCGGCCGCGGGCTCCTCACCGGGCGCCTCCCGCATCCAGATCGCGGCGATCACCGGCAGGTAGTAGCCGAGCGAGATCATCGAGCCGACCACGATCACGATGCCCAGCCAGGTGTAGCCGCCGGATACTGCCGCGTCGATCAGGTAGAACTTCCCCATGAAGCCTGCCGTGGCGGGGATCCCGGCGAGGCCGAGCATCGCGAGCGTCATCGGCCATGCAAGCCACGGCTGCTCGCGGCCGAGGCCCGCCATCGCGCGTGTGCTGTCGCCGAGGTCGGTGGTGCGCTCGCGGGCGACGATCACCGCGAACGCGGCCATGTTCATGAACAGGTAGACGGCGAGGTAGAAGACGGTGGCGCGCACACCCAGCTGCGTGGCGACGACGACGCCGGCGAGCATGTAGCCGGCCTGCGCGACCGAGGAGTAGGCGAGCATCCGCTTCAGCGAGGACTGCCCGAGCGCGCCGACGTTGCCGACGACGATCGTGATCGCCGCCAGCGCCGCGACCGCGGGCCCCCAGCTGCTCTGGGCTTCGATCAGGGCGACGTCGAAGAAGCGCAGGAAGACGCCGAGCGCGGCGGCCTTGGTGGCGACCGCCATGAACGCCGTCACCGGCGTGGGCGCGCCCTCGTACACGTCGGGCGTCCACTGGTGGAAGGGGGCGACCGAGGCCTTGAAGGCGAGGCCGGCGACCGACAGCGCGATGCCGGTCAGCAGCAGCACGTTGGTGCTCAGGTCACTGCTGGAGATCGCCGCGGCGATCGCGCCGAAGTCGGTGGCGCCGGTGGCGCCGTAGATCAGCGCGATCCCGTATAGCAGCGTCGCCGAGCCGACCGAGCCGATGATCAGGTACTTCAGCCCCGACTCCAGCGAGTGCTCCCGTTTCATTTCGGTCGCGCACAGCACGTACAGCGGGATCGAGAGCAGCTCCAGGCCGATGAAAAGCGCCACGGTGTTCTGCGCCGCCGCCAGCAGCGACATCCCCGCGATCGAGGTGAGCAGCAGTGCGTGGAACTCGCCGTGGCCGGCTTCTTTGGAGGCGAGCGAGCGCCACGCCAGCAGCACCGTGGCGGCGCCGCCGGCGATCAGGATCAGGTTGAGCATCAGCGCGAGGTCGTCGATCCGCAGCGCGCCGGAGAGGATCGACTTCCCTTCGTTCCACTGCCAGATCGTCAGGCCGGCCGCCGCGCCGAGCGTGACGAGCGCGAGCGCCGGCACCAGCTGCTCGCGCACGCGGCGAGAGCGCAGCAGGCCGACGAGCAGCACCACGGCGGCGCCGCCCAGCAGCGCGATCAGCGGCGAGAGCCCGGCGAAGTTGACGGGCGGGCCTTTGAGATGGGCCGTGGCCACGGGCAGGGAGAAGTAGGGCACGAATTTCATCGGCGGGCCTCGTTCACGGCCGTGTCCAGCTGGCTGCCGTGGATGACACATCCGTGTTTGCCGGATGCCGCTTCACATTGGGCCATCAGCCTGTCCATCTTGGCGCCGAGCTGCCCTATGCGGGCGGCGGCTACGACTTGAGGGCTCGAGAGCCGCTGGGATGCCGCAACTGCCGCCTTCACCGACCCTTCGCTGCGCTGCAGCGCCAGCTGCGGGTAGACCGCGAAGAAGATGATCACCGCGACGAGCGGCACGAGCACGGCGGAGTCGAGCAGCGCGATCTCACGCTGGCCGATCTCCGATCGGTCGACGCCGTCGCGGACGCGGTTGTGCATCGCGCCGATGAAGAGCCGCAGCGCGTAGACGCTCGCCATCACGACGCCGCTAAAGGCAATGATCGCGATCGCGAGCTTCGCTTTGAAGACGCCCAGCAGGATCAAAAACTCTCCCACGAAGTTGGCCGAGCCGGGCATCGCGAGCGTGGCGAAGGCGACGATCAAAAAAAGCGTGGCGAGCACCGGTGCGCGGAAGGCGAGGCCGCCGAGGTCGCGGAGGTCCTCCGAGCCCCCGGCGCGCTGGGCGAGCAGCGCGATGATGAAGAACAGCGGCGCCACCACGAGGCCGTGGTTGACCATCTGCAGCAGCGCCCCCTGCGCGCCCTGGGGGTTGAGCGCGAAGATCCCGAGCGTGATGAAGCCGAGCTGCGCGACCGAGGAGAAGCCGGCGATCAGGCGCACGTCGGTCTGCGTGAAGGCCATCACCGAGCCGTACAGAATCGACGCGAGCGCGATCAGCAGCATCAGTGTCTGGAAGTGCACGGCGGCGCGCGGGAACAGCGGTAGCGCGACTGCCAGGAAGCCGTAGGCGCCAACCTTGGAGAGCACGCCGGAGAAGACCATCAGCACCTCGATCGGCATCGCGCGATACCCGTCGGGCATCCACCCGTGCAGCGGGAAGGCCGGCATCTTCACGAGGAAGGCGGCGGCGAAGCAGAGAAAGATCCACTCCTGCGAGCCGGTGCTGAGCGGCAGCGCGTGCATCGAGGAGAGCACGAACGTGAGCGGCGTGCCGTGCTGTTCGGAGGTGAGCACCCCGGCGGCGATCGCCGCGGCCAGCATCAGCAGCGAGCCGACAAGCGTGTAGATCACGAGCTTGATCGTCGCTTTCACGCGATCGGGGCGCCCCGGCGGCGTCGGGATTGAGGGCTGCCAGTCGACGCCGACCAGGAAGTAGAAGGGAATCAGCATCAGGTCGAAGAAGGCGACGAACAGCGCGAGGTCCTGCGCAAGGAAAGCCCCCAATACCGCGGACTCGGCGAGCGTGAAGAGGAAGAAGAAGAGCGCCGGGCGCTCCGGTTTCAGCGCGCCCTTGCGCACGTTCAGCGACAGCGTCGCCGCCGCGAACAGCAGCGTGGTCAAGCCGACGAGGAAGACGTTGAGGCCGCTGACGCCGAGCTTGTAGTGAATGCCGAGCGCGGCGATCCACACCACGTCGGTGACGTGCTGCAGCCCGGCGCCGGAGTGGTAGTCGGCGATGTAGCCGATCGACAGCCCGAGCGCGGCGAGCGAGCCGAGCAGCGCGACGCGGGCCGGGGCGCTCTTGTTGGCGCCGGACAGCAGCGCCCCAACCACGCCGGAGGCGAGGGGGAGCCAGATGAGGATCGAGAGCGCTGGCATCAGGACTGGAGCAGGAAGTAGAGGCCGACCGCGCCGACGCCGAGCAGTAGCAGTGCGGCGTAGTAGCGCAGGAAGCCGCTCTGCACGGCGCGCACCGCGGCGGAGCCGGCCCGCACGACGCCGGTGGTGCCGCCGATCAGCGTGCCGTCGACGAACACGCGCTCGAAGGTGCCGCGCGCCCAGCTCCCGGCGGCGGCGGCGGGGCGCACGATCAAGAGGTCGATCGCCTCGTCGAAGTACCACTTGTGCCACAGCAGCTCGTACACCGCGCCGAAGCGTGCGCGTGCGTGGACCGCGATTGCCGGCTCCTTGACCCAGATGCGGTAGGCGATCGCGATCCCGGTGAGGCCGAGCACCGTGCCGAGGCACAGCCCGAAGATCAAGAGGCCGTCGCGGGTGTGGGGTTCGTACAGCGGCGAGGTGGCGAAGGAGGGCCGCAGGAAGTTGACGATCACCTGGTCGACGCCCGGGACCTGCACGAGCCCGGCGCCGATCGCGCCGACTGCGAGCACGGACATCGCGACGCGCATCGGCAGCGCCCGCTCGGCGATCGTGTGGTGGGGGCCGGGGAAGCCGACGTCGGTGTCCTCGACTTCGCCGTTGGCCGGATTGGTGGGCACCTCGGCGTGGTGGAGGTGTCCCCCTTCGAGCTCGCGCGCCTCGGCGACGGGGTCGCCGTAGAAGGCGCGGAAGATCATGCGGAAGGTGTAGATCGCGGTGAGGAAGGCGCCGAGGTAGCCCATCACGTACAGCGCCCAGTGCCAGCCGCCCCGCTCGGCTGTGACGAGCAGGATCTCGTCCTTGGAGAAGAAGCCGGAGAAGGGGGGGATGCCAGAAAGGGCGAGGCCGCCGATCACGAAACAGGCGAAGGTGAACGGCAGCGCCTTGCGGAAGCCGCCCATCTTCTCCAGCGACTGCTCGCCGGACATAGCACCGATGATCGAGCCGGCGCCCATGAAGAGAAGTGCCTTGAAGAAGGCGTGGGTCATCAGGTGGAACATCCCGGCGGCGTAGGCGCCCACGGAGACGCCCATGATCATGTAGCCGATCTGCGACATCGTGGAGTAGGCGATCACGCGCTTGATGTCGGTCTGCACGAGCGCGATCGTGCCCGCGATCAGCAGCGTGAGCGCGCCGATCACTGCGCCGGTGTCCTGCGCGGCGGGCGCGAGTTCGAACAGGGTGTGCATGCGCGCGATCAGGTAGACGCCGGCGGTGACCATCGTCGCGGCGTGGATCAGCGCGGAGACGGGAGTGGGACCCTCCATCGCGTCGGGCAGCCACGTGTGCAGCGGGATCTGCGCGGACTTGGCGGCCGCGCCGACGAGCAGCAACAGGCAGCCGGCGGTGATGTCGGCTTCGCCGGAGTGGAACACGTGCGGCGCGGCGGCGAACACCTTCGTGAATTCCAGGGTGCCGGTGTGCTTGAAGATGAAGTAGGTGCCGAGCACCAGCCCGACGTCGCCGACGACGTTGATCACAAACGCCTTGATCCCAGCGCGCGTGGCGGTGGTGCGCCGGTACCAGAAGGAGATCAGCAGGTAGGAGGCGGCGCCGACGAACGCCCAGCCGACGATCAGCAGCAGGAAGTTGCCGGCGAGCACCAGCAGCAGCATCGAGAAGACGAAGAAGTTGAGGTAGGCGAAGTAGCGCGCGAAGCCACGATCTTCCTCCAGGTAGGAGACCGAGTAGAGGTGGATCATCGTCGAGATCCCGGTGACGACCAGGATCATGTAGACCGACAGCGGGTCCACGAGGATCGAGACGTGCGCGTCGATCCCAACGGTCACGGCATAGCTCCACAGCGAGGAGTTCAGCTCGCGGCCGGAGGGGGCGTGACCCTGCAGCTTGATCAGCGCCCCCACCGCGGCGAGGAACGCGAGCGCGATCGCCGCCGTGCCGATCCACCCGGCCGCGCGGCCCGGCAACACGCGGAAGCCAAAGCCGATCACGAGCGTCCCGAGCAGCGGGAACAGCAGCACCAGCCAGCCGAACGCCGTCGCGCTCATTCGCTCTTCTCTCCTGCAATAAGCGCATCCTGGGCACGCAGGGCAAGCTGGGCAAGGACGCAGGGAGCGAAGTGTGCTCTGCACACGAGCGACCGAGGACGCAGCCCAGCGCCGCCATGCGGGTTCAGGATCACCCTTGCAGCTCCCGCATCTCATCCACGTCGATTGGGAGGCGCCGCCGGTAGATCGCGACGATCATGCCGAGGCCGATGCACACCTCGCAGGCGGCGACGGTCATCACGATCAGCGCGAGGATCTGCCCGTCGCCGTTGCCCCACATGCGCGCGAACGCGATCAGCGAGAGGTTGGCGCCGTTGAGCATCAGCTCCAGGCAGAGCAGCACGACGAGCGGGTTGCGCCGTACGATCACACCGACAGCCCCGAGCGCGAAGATGATCGCCGAGACGGCGAGGTACCAGGCGATGCTCATCGGCTGCCCTCACCCTCCGAGTCGTGCTCGTCACCCTGCTCGGCAGCACCGACGGCGACGGGCGTGCGACGGCTCTCGACGGGTCCCTTTGCTTCCTCTTCGGCGCCGCCGGAGTGCGAGGCGGCGAACTCGAGCCCGGTGACCCCCTCGGCCATCGTGCCGGTGCCCTGCGGGCGCAGCAGCTCGAGCGGGGCGAATTCGCGCTCTTCCTCGGCGGACTCCTCCTCCAGCCCCCCGCGGCGCCGGGCGAGCACGACGCCGCCGACGGCGGCGATCAGCAGCAGGAAGGACGCCATCTCGAAGGCGAGCAGGAAGCGAGTGAGCAGCAGGTTGCCGATGTAGGCAGGCGTGCCATACGCGCGCGGCCCCGGAGCGTAGCCCGCGCCATACCCTTCGATCGCCTTCAAACCGGAGCCAAGCAGCGCAATCAAAAGCTCCACCAGCAGCGCCCCACCGAGCACCGCCGCGGCGAGGCGCATATTGGCGCCGGGCGGGTGGGAACCTGATCGCCGCAGGCGAGCGCCAATGGCTTCGTCGGCCTCGCCGACATAGGCGACGACGAACACGTACAGCACCATCACGGCGCCGGCGTACACGACGACCTGGGCGGCGGCGACGAATTCCGCCCGCAGCAGCAGGAAGAGGATCGCCAGCGAGAGCAGGTGGGCAACCAGCGAAAGCACAGAAAAAAACGGATCGCGCAGTGCGATCACCCCAATCGCCCCGGCGATTGCCCCAAACGCGGCAAGGAAAAAGAAGATCGTGCTCACTCGCCCTCGTTTCGCAGCGGCGTGCGTTCCAGCGGCTCGGCGAGCAGCATCTCCTTGGTGAAGATCAGGTCGGAGCGCGAGTAGTCGGAGAGCTCGTAGTCGTGGCCCATCGTGATCGCGTCGAACGGGCAGGCGACCTCGCAGTAGCCGCAGAAGATGCAGCGCGACATGTTGATCTCGTACACGGCGGCGTAGCGCTCGCCCGCGGAGACGCGATTCTCGGGCGTGTTCTCGGCGGCGACGACGCGGATGCAGTCAGCGGGGCAGGCCGCGGCACAGAGCGAGCAGCCGACACACTTCTCAAGGCCCGTGTCCTCGAACTTGTGCAGCTTGTGGCGGCCGCGGAAGCGCGGGTAGACGGGGGTCTTCTCCTCCGGGTACTGCACCGTGGCGACCGGTTCGAGCATGCGCCCGAAGGTGGTGAAGAGGCCTCGTACCGTCTCGCCGAACGTGCGCCAGGTGCTGCGCGCGGGGCCGGGCGCGGGCGTCCGCTTGACCACGATCACGTCGTCGCCCGGGCTCCACGCCGTGACGTTGAGGGTGGCGGTGGCACTCGCGGTGGAGGGGGCCGGGGTCTGTGGTGTCGGCTGCGGGGGCGGGGGCGTGGGCGGAGTGGCGGGCGTGGACATCAGTGCGTCACCACCACGAGCACGGCGGTCACCAACGCGTTGAGCGTGGCCAGCGGCAGAAGCACCTTCCAGCCGAATGACATCAGCTGGTCGTAGCGCAGGCGCGGCAGCGTGGCGCGCACCCAGATGAAGAAGAAGGTGAAGAGGCCCATCTTGAACAGCACCACGAACGGGTCGACCCACCCGGGCGGGTGGATGCCGAACGGCAGCAGCCAGCCTCCGAGGAACACGGTGGTGACGATCCCGGAGACCACCAGCACGTTGAGGTACTCGGCGAAGTAGTAGGAGGCGAAACGCCCGCCGCCGAACTCGGTGTTGTAGCCGCCCACCAGCTCGGCGTCGGCCTCCGTCAGGTCGAACGGGGCGCGGTTGATCTCCGCGAACGAGGCCGTCAGGAAGATCAGGAAGCCGAAGAACTGCGGCACGACATACCACATCCCCTCCTGCGCGTAGACGATGCCGGTGAGCGAGAGCGTCTGCGCGGTCATGATCACGCCAACCAGCGCGAGCCCCTGCGAGACCTCGTAGGAGATCATCTGCGCGGCGCCGCGCATCGCCCCGAGGAACGAGTACTTCGAGCCCGATGACCAGCCGCCGAGCATGATCCCGTAGAACGCGATCGCGCCGAACGCGAACAGGTAGAGCGGCCCGATCGAGACGTCCACCCCGTACAGCCCGACGGGCTTGCCGAAGATGTGCTGGACGTTGCCGAACGGGATCAGCGCGAATGCCGCCACCGCCGTGAGGATCGAGATGACCGGCGCGAACGCGAACAGGAAGCCGATCGACGTGGTCGGGCGGAACTGCTCCTTGGTGAGCAGCTTGAGGATGTCGGCGAGTGGCTGCAGCGCGCCGTAGGGGCCCACACGGTTGGGGCCGTAGCGCGACTGGAAGCGCCCGAGCAGCTTGCGCTCGGCGAGCAGCACCACCGGCACGAGCTGCAGGCCGACGGCGAAGATGATGACCCCCTTGAGGATCTGGATCCACCATTCTTCGTAGAAGCCGACGGTGGCGAGGATCATCACGAGGCCGCCGCCGCGATGAGTGCTGCGAGGATCATGACCCCACCGCCACTGGCGCTACTAACGTGGCCAGCTCGTCCAGCACCCTGCGCTCGTCCCGCGCCTCGCCAGGGCGCGCAACGCCGGGCCGTAGCCGCTGGACGCGGCCGTCGGGGTGCACCACGGTGCCCTCCTTCTCGGCGTAGGCGAGCGCGGGGAAGACGACGTTGGCGTGCGCGCGGACGCCCTCGGTAAGGAACGTGGCGTGGGCGATCACGGTGGAGGCCCGCTCGAGCGCCTGCTCCCACAGCTCCGGCTCGGCCCACGGCGAGCGCAGGTGCTCGGAGGAGGGAAGCGGCGACGGCCCCGCGAGCGGGTCGGCGTCGAGCAGGTAGAGCGCCGAGAGCTCCCCGGCGGCCAGCGCCGTGGCGATTCCGTGCGCGTCGAGTCCCTCCTCGTCGAGCTCGCCGAACTCCGGCCCGGCGTTGGGGAGCACGCCGGCTTCGCGCAGGCCGCGGCCGTTGGAATGGGCGGGGATTTCGAGTAGCCCGGCGCCGTCGGTCGCGGCGAGCCCCAGCGTGGCGGCGAGCGCGAGCAGCGCACGCACCGCCGGCTCCCCGTCGGCGCCGGCGCCCAGGCGCTCGTGCCACAGCACGACGACCTCCTCGCCCGCAGAGCGCAGCGTGTCGAGCAGCTCCGCGCGCGCTGACTCGTCGAGCAGCTGCTCGCGCCCTGCCGGCACCAGCTGCAGCCCGTGGCGGCGGACTCCCTTGCGCAGTCGCAGGTCGAGAATCGCGGCGTCGGCGATCGGTTCGCAATCGAGCAGCAGCACGGCGTGGGCGAACTCGAGGTCGCTCACGCTCGCCTGCAGGCCGGGCTCGGCGAGCGCCCGCAGCAGCTCCGACGGCAGCGCGCCGGCGACGCGCGAGTCCAGATGCGGCGAGCCCAAGACCTCGCGCACGAGGCGCGCGAGCGACAGGCCCTCCTCGCATGTGGCGCCGCCGCCCGCGAGCGCGCCGACGCGCTCCCCCGCGCGGCGCAGCCCGGAGGCGGCCTCCTCCAGAGCGCGCTCCCAGGAGACGGGGCGCAGCTCGCCGCCGTCGCGCACCAAAGGCGCGGTGATGCGCGCGTCACCGCCGAGCACGGGGTAGGCGAAGCGGCCGCGGTCGCACAGCCAGCCGTCGTCGACCTCGGGGTTCTCGCGGGAGAGCACGCGCAGCACGCGCTCGTCGCGCACGGTGAGCGTGACGTTGCACTGCGACGGGCAGAGCGTGCAGACCGAGCCGGCGTCCTCGATGTCCCACGGCCGCGCGCGGAAGCGGTAGGGCTGGGAGGTGAGCGCGCCGACGGGGCAGAGCTCGACGATGTTGCCGGAGAAGGGTGCGACGTAGGGGTGGCCGTCGAAGGTGGAGACGTAGGAGTGCGCGCCGCGCTCCTGCAGCACGAGCTGGTGGTCTTCGGAGATCTCCTGCGAGAAGCGCACGCAGCGGTAGCAGAGGATGCAGCGCTCGCGGTCGATCGCTATCAGGGGGGAGAGCGAAAGCGGCTTCACGAAGTGGCGCTTGGGGTCGACATACCGCGAGAGGCCGCGGCCCCAGCCGAAGGTGATGTCCTGCAAAGGGCACTCGCCGCCCTTGTCGCAGACGGGGCAGTCGAGCGGGTGGTTGATCAGCAGGAACTCGACGACCGAATTCTGCGCCACCTTGACGCGCTCGGATTGCGTGTGCACGACCATGCCGTCCTTGACTGGCGTGGAGCAGCCGGTTTGCAGCTTGGGGATGCCCTCGATCTCCACCAGGCACATACGGCAGGCGCCGACGGGGTTGCCGAGCTTTGGCTCGTAGCAGAAGACGGGGATCTCGATGTCGCCGAGCTTGGCCGCGTCGACCAGCATCGAGTTCTCGGGCGCCTGCACCTCGAGGCCGTCGATCGTGAATGTGATGGTCTGCGGTTGGGGCCGCGGCATCAGTGGGCCTCCCCGTGGAGTGCGGCGCCGGCGCCGACGAGTGCGCCTTGCGCAGCGAGCACGCCCTCGGCCGCCGCGACATCGCCGACCCCGCCGCGCAGGCGCGCGCTCGCCATGTGCGCTTCGAACTCGTCTTTGAACTTGGCGATCATCGAGCCGATCGGCATCGCCATCGCGTCGCCGAGCACGCACAGGCAGTTGCCCATGATGTGCTCCTGCACGGAGGCCATGATCTCGAGGTCCATCGGCGTGGCCTCGCCGGCGTCGATCCGCTCGAGCATCGTGACCGTCCAGTTGGTGCCCTCGCGGCAGGGGGTGCACTTGCCGCAGGACTCGTGGCGGTAGAACTTCGCGACCTTCAGCGCCACGTCGAGGATCGGGGTGGCGTCGTCGACGACGATAATCGCCCCCGAGCCGAGCATCGTGCCGGCCTTGGCCATCGAGTCGAAGTCGTACGGGATGTCGAGGTCATCGCCGGTCAGCACCGGGGACGAGGAGCCACCGGGGAACCAGCACTTGACCTTGCGTCCTTCGGGCGGCCCGCCGGCGAGGCCGTAGATGATCTCGCGCGAGGGGACGCCGAGCTCGATCTCGTAGTTGCCCGGCCGCTGCACATGCCCGGAGATCGATACGAGCTTGGTGCCCGTGGAGGTGGCCACGCCGAGCTTGGCGTACTCGTCGCCGCCCATCGTCAGGATCGCCGGCACGGTGCAGAGCGTCTCGACGTTGTTGATCAGAGTCGGCCCCTGGTAGAGGCCCTGGTTGGCCGGGAAGGGCGGCTTCAGGCGCGGGTTGCCGCGCTTGCCCTCCAGCGAGTCGAGCAGGCCGGTCTCCTCGCCGCAGATGTAAGCGCCGGCGCCGCGGTGGACGACCATCGATAGCGAGGTGTCGGAGCCGAGGATCCGTTCGCCGACGAACCCGGCGGCGCGCGCTTCGGCGAGCGCGGCGTCGAGGATGTCGGCCTGCAGCACGTACTCGCCGCGGATGTAGATGAACGAGCGCGTGGCTCCTGCCGCGTGGGCGGCGATCACGATCCCCTCGAGCAGCATGTGTGGGGACTTCTGCATCAGCTCGCGGTCCTTGAAGGTGCCGGGCTCGGACTCGTCGGCGTTGCACACCAGGTACTTGTCCATCCCACCCTTGGGCAGGAACGAGACCTTCTTGCCCATCTGAAAGCCCGCGCCCCCGCGCCCGCGCAGGGCGGAGGCTTCGAGCTCGTGCAGCACCGCCTCGGGCGGCATCGCCAGCGCCTTGCGCAGCGACTCGTAGCCCCCGCGGCGCTGGTAGACCTCCAGCGTGTGCAGGCCGGGCTCGTCGATGCGGTCGAAGAGGAGCCTGTCGCTCACGCGCTCACCCCCGATCGGAGCATGTCGGTCACGATCCTGCCCCCGGGTCGGCGCAGGCCCGTCGCGAGAGCTGCTTCTCGGGCAGCACCTCGCGCCCGGCGCGGATGTCCTCCAGCAACTGCGGTACGTCATCGAGCGCGAGCGGTCCCACATAGGCGCCGTCCACCGAGGCCATTGGCGCGATGTCGCAGGCGCCGAGGCACTCGAAGGAGCGGACGTTGAATTCGGGGTCCTCGCCCGCGGCGGCGCGGACGGCCTCGTACAGCTCGTCGGCGCCGCAGAGCGAGCAGGAGATGTTGGTGCACACATACACCGAGTGGCGCCCGACGGGAGTGGTCTCGAGCATGTCGTAGAAGGTTGCGACGGCGACCAGCTCGGCGGGGGTGAGCTGCATCACGCACGCGACCTCGTCGATCGCCTCCGGCGAGCACCAGCCGTGCACCCGCTGCGCGGCCTCCAGCGCAGGCAGGATGGCAGAGCGAGGATCCGGGTAAAGCGCCATGTGCGCCTCGATGTCCGCGCGCAGCCCCTCCGGCACCTCCGGGGATGGGGACCCGCCCACCCCGGGGATCAGCGCCGGGTCCTTGTCGAGGTCGGCGGCCATGTCCCAGCCGGGCACGCGCGAGCCGTGGGCAAAGCGCGGGACGCTGCTCATGCGGGCCTCCTGCCGTTCGGGTGGGTGCATGCACCCACCCGCCGGTCGGCGCATGCGCCGACCGGGCCATTGGCGCATGCGCCAATGGCGCTCATCGATCTATCCCCCCGAGGATCGGATCGAGCATCGCGGTGGTGGCAATCAGGTCGGCGATGTAGGCGTCGCGGGTCATGTGCGCGAGCGCCTGCAGGTTGACGAACGAGGGGTCGCGCATGTGCACCCGCGCGGGCTTGGAGGAGCCGTCGGAGCGCACGTAGCAGGCCAGCTCGCCGCGGGGGGACTCGATCGGGTTGTAGATCTCCCCGGGCGGCACGCGGAAGCCCTCGGTGACGAGCTTGAAGTGGTGGATCAAAGCCTCCATCGAGGTCGCCAGCTCGTGCCGCGGCGGCAGCGCGACCTTGCGGTCCTCTGTTATGTGCGGTCCCTCGGGCAGGCCGTCGAGCGCCTGTTCTATTATGTGGACCGACTCGTAGATCTCCGCCATGCGGACGGCGAAGCGGTCGTAGTTGTCGCCGATCGTGCCGATGGGGATCTTGAAGGAGAAGTCGTCATAGGAGGAGTAGGGGTCGGCCTTGCGGAGGTCCCACGGGTTGCCGGCGGCGCGCAGCAGCGGACCGGTCACGCCGAGTCCCAGCAGCGTGTCGGCGTCGAGCGGGCACACGCCGCGCAGCCGCTGCAACACGATCTCGTTGGCGTTGAGGATCGCGCCGTACTCGTCGGCGCGCTTGGGCATGATCTTCAGGAACTCGCGCACCTTCGCCTCGAAGCCGCGGGGGATGTCCTCCATCACGCCCCCCACCTGGAAGTAGCGCGTGTGCATGCGCGCGCCGGAGGACATCTCGAACAGGTCGAGGATCAGCTCGCGCTCGCGCAGGCAGTAGAGGAAGATCGAGGTCGCGCCGAGGTCGAGCACGCTGGTGCCCAACCAGATCAGGTGCGAGGCGATGCGGTTGAGCTCGAGATGGATCACGCGCAGGTATTGCGCGCGCTTGGGCACCTCCACCTCCAAAAGCCGCTCCACGGCGCCGCAGTAGGCCATCGCGTTGAAGTAGTAGGAGAGGTAGTCCATCCGCTCGATCACGGGGATCACCTTCCAGTAGGCCTTGTCCTCGGCGGTCTTTTCGATCCCCGTGTGGACATACCCGATGATCGGTTTGAGGTCGCGCGCAACCTCTCCCTGGAGCGTCACCAGCAGCCGCAGCACGCCGTGCGTGGCGGGGTGGTGGGGGCCGAAGTTGAGCGTCAGCAGCTCGTGCGTGGCCGCGTCGCTGGTCGCAACCGCGTCGGCACTGACCCCGGGGGCACCTGCCAAGCCGGAGCGATCGAGCGAGATGCTCTGCTCCCGGCGGCGATAGTCGGAGATCGCGCTCACCGCGGGACCTCCATCCCCTCGGCGCCACGCTGTGCCGAGCCCCTTCCGCTCATCGCGGCGCTCCGAGCGTGGGGTTGTCGTTGTAGGTGAAGCGCACAGGCTCGCCCCCGGTGGGGAAGTCGCGCCGCTGCGGGTGGCCCTGGTAGTCCTCGGGCATCAGGATCCGGCGCAGGTCGGGATGTCCCTCGAAGACCACCCCGAACATGTCGTACACCTCGCGCTCCTGGTGGTCGGCGGTCGGCCATTCCTCCGTCACCGAGTCCACCTGCGGCGCGTCGATGGGCACCCGCAGCAGGACCGTCAGGCGATCGACGCGGCTCATGTCAAGCAGCTCGTAGTGGACGCCGAGGCGCGGCTCGTGCGGGTAGTAGTCGACGCCGTGCAGGCTCGCCATGAACGCGTAGCCCTGCCCTCGCAGGTGGGCGAGCACGTCCCGCACGCGAGCCGGGTCGATCTCGACCGTCGCGCGTTCACGGAAGAAGACCGTGTCGAGCACCGCCTCGTCGCCGAGCTCCTCCCGCAGCCCGCGTGCGAGGAGCTCCAGGCCCGTCGCGTCAGGCATCCGCACGCACCGTCCCACGCTGCCCCGGAGCCGGCCGCGACCATGTCTGTCCCAACGGCGTATGGGCCCGCACGGCGCTGGGCTCACCCGACGCCCGTACCGGGATGCCGCCGAGGATCGGGAACGCGATCGCAAGGGGGTCCGGACACAGCACCGCGGCTGTTATACCACTGCCCGCCGACGCTTTGTGGCAGAGTGTCACATAGTGACGATTGGCGCGAAAGCCCTCACTCCGTCCTCGAGCGCTCGTCCATGCCCGCGGCGGACTCCTCCAGTATGGCTTCCCAGTCTGCGGTTCGAGGTTCTACGCCCCAGTCGCTGATCAGATTCCGCAAGACGAGCTCCAGCGACACACGGCCGGTTGCGATGTGCACGCGCCCAACCGGAACCCCATCGGCAAAGAAGCTGTTGACGTGCGCATGCCCTCGCGGATAGTGGTAGTCCGCCAGCGGCGGCTCGCGGCGATAGTCCCAGCGAATCAGCCAGGAGCCACGTGACGCGTCTGCCTGAAGACGGTAGGTGGAGAACTCCGTCCTGCAACGCCCCTCCTCGACCACTACGACCAGACGCACGAACAGGCGTGCCGTGGTGCCATCCAACTCCAACGGGGCGTCGTTGCCGTCGACGACCCGGGTCAACTCGAAGGCATCGGGATAGCCGGCGATTGGCGTTACCGACAGGCGCGAGTCGCTGACGGTGCGGTTCAGGGTGCCGTTCAGATGATCGGCGAAGCCCTGCGCAATCCTACGGGGCAGCGCGGTGCCCGTTCTGGCCGATACGTAGCAGGCCGACGAGCTCGTCAACAGCCACATCCGTGTCGTCGAGTTTGCCCGCCGTATACGCCCGGGTGAACTCCGCGACCGACATACCAGTGGCGCTCTGAACCTCATGCTCAAGATGCGCGGCGTACTCCTCCTCGGTGAGGTCGATCACGGGAGTGCCGGCAGGTGTATGGGTGACGATCATGGTCTAGACATTCAAATATAGCTGACAGACACGCAGAATATGGCTGACAGGTACGCAGATCGCGACGGCTTGCGGTGGCTTCGTGTGGCTGCCGATGTCGTCCTGGCGCCGGTCACTCGCCGCCGGCTATCTCCTCAGTGCCCACCGCCTCGTAGCGCTCGCGCCAGCTGGCGTCGGGGTCGTCCTGCACCAGCTTGCGCAGCTTGAGGATGCCGTGCATCAGCGCCTCCGGGCGCGGCGGACAGCCGGGGACGTGCACGTCGATCGGCATGAACTTGTCGGCGGGCACCAGCGCGTAGTTGTTGAAGACCCCCATCGAGCTGCAGCAGGCGCCCATCGAGATCGCCCACTTCGGCTCCAGCATCTGGTCGTACAGCCGCCGGATGATCGGCGCCATCTTGATCGACACCCGCCCCGCGAGGATGATCAGGTCGGCCTGGCGCGGGGAGGCGCGGAACGCCTCGAAGCCGAAGCGCGCGATGTCCATGCGCGGGCCGGCGGTGTGGAACTGCTCCATCGCGCAGCACGCCAAACCGAAGCCGAGCGGGAAGAACGAGTTGGAGCGCGCCCACGCCACGGCGCGGTCGAGCGTGGTCGTCAGCACGCGCTCTTCGACGTGGCGTTCGAGCTCCGCGCCCTCGAGGTGGGCGGGCAGATTGAGGCCGTCCATCTCGCCGCCGCGCAGCAGCTGCGGCGCGTTCAGCCGGTTGACCTGCAGGCGGCCGGGATCGACCGGGGCGCCGGGGCCCGCGCCAACACCGCCGGCGCCGGGGAGCGGGGTGCGCCTCACCTCCACTCCAACGCCCCCCTCCGCCATACGTACACGAAGGCGACGACCAGCAGCACGATGAACACGACGGTCTCGCTCAGCGCATAGCTCCCGAACGCCCGCAGCTCCACCGCGATCGGGTAGAGGAAGATGACCTCGATGTCGAACAGGATGAACAGCATCGCGATCAGGTAGAAGCTGATCCCGAAGCGCAGCCCCTGCTTGACCTCCGAGGGCAGGCCGCACTCGTAGGGGTCCTGCTTCTGTTTGATCGACCGGCGCGGCCCCAGCACGCCATTGAGTAGCGTGAACGCGCCCCCCACGGCGCCGCCGAGGATCAGGAACACGAGCGCGGGCAGGTAGGAGCGCAGCACCGCGGCTGTTATACCACCGCAGGCCGATGCTTGTGCAAGAGTGTTACATAGTGACGATTGGTGCGAGATCGGGCGCGTGAACGGCGCCGTCGCAGGAGGCGCGCTGGTGGTGGCCGCGATCAACGCGATCCCGATGGCGGTGGGTGGCTGGAGCTGGTACCGCTGGCGGCCCAGCCGCCCCTTCTGGCTGCTGCTGCGCATCGGCCAGGGTGCCGCCGTGGTGTTCGCGCTCGCCGTGGGCGTGCTCGCCGCCGCCGGCCACACCTCGAGCGAAAGGCTCTTCTACCTCTACGCCCTGCTGCCGCTGGCCGTGGCCTTCGTTGCCGAGCAGTTGCGCATCGCCTCCGCGCAGACGATCCTCGACCAGCGCGACCTGGAGAGCGCCCAGGAGGTCGGCCTGCTGCCCGAGGCCGAGCAGCAGGCCGTGGTCGCAGCAATCGTCCGCCGAGAGCAGGGCATCATGGCGCTCTCCGCCCTGGTGGTCGTGTTCCTGCTGCTGCGCGCGGCGGAAACGGCGCACGGGCTCTGACGCACAGGCTCTGGCGACCTGCGTCGGAGGGCGCACGGGCTGTGAGCGGTCGCCCGGTCTCTGGGCGGCGTTCGTCTCCGAGCGTCGCACGGTCTCTGGGCGGCGCCCGTCGCTGGGGACGCACGGTCTTTGGGCGGCGTTCGTCGCCCCGTCCAGCCGCCCCCGGTACGCAGGGGAGTTGACAAGAAGTCGGGGCGGTGGTACGTTAGAGTCGTCTTTAGGCTACCCCCGGTTGTCCTCACGTTGCGTCGGGGTTTCTGAGGGGGTCGCCGATTCATCACATATGACCGGGTTTGGGTCGACCGTCCTGCGGTTGACCGCAAGCGCGAGCAGGGTTGTTGGTTTGGGAGAGGGACTGGGTCGCGAAGCGTTATGAGGGAGATGGTTTAGCGTGGTTTCGAGAGGGAGAAACGTGACGGGGGTCATCGCACCTCCTGGACGAGCTGATGCTAGATGCGCCAGCATGGCGCTGTCGCATCTCTCTCTCTCTCTCTCTCTTTTCGCCTAGCGAACCCAAGGCCGAGCATGCTGTAGGTCTCTGTCGGTCGGCCCTTGCGGGCCGCTTGGATTTCACCTGTTCGTTGGGCGGCGGGGCGTGATGTCCACGCGTACGGTGTCGCGCGGTGCCGCTGTGAAGCGTGTGGCCGCCCCGCGCGTGTCGAGTCCGACGGCGCTCGGTGCTCGGCGGGCTCGTAATGGCGGGAGCGGGCATGGCCGGTTTGTGAAGATTCAGCGGGAGCGGCTGCTGGCGGCGGCGGTGGGCGCGGTCGACGAGCTGGGCTATGCGGATACCACGGTCGGGGACATCACCTCGCGCGCGCGTGTATCGAGGCGCACCTTCTACGAGATCTTCCCCGACCGCGAAGCGTGCCTGGCGGCGGTGCTCGAGGATGTCCTCGCTCTGATCGCCGCGGAGCTCGAAGCGGCCGGCCTGCAGGAGCTGGCGTGGCGTGAGCGGATCCGCAAGGGCCTGTGGACGGTTCTCTCGTTCCTCGATCATGAGCCGGCGCTGGCGCGGGTGTGCGTGGTGCAGGCGCTGCGGGGCGGCCCGCAGGTCTTGGAGCGCCGCGAGGAGATCCTCGCCCAGCTGGCCACGGTGGTGGACGAGGGCCGTCTGCTGAGCCCGCGTGGCGCAAGGTGCACCCCGATGACCGCGGAGGGCCTCGTCGGCGCGGCGTTCACGATCGTCTACGCGCGGCTGCTCAAAGGCGAGCGGCGCCCCCTCACCGGCTTACTCGGGGAGCTGATGGGGATGATCGTGTTGCCCTACCAGGGCGCGGGGGCGGCCGGTCGGGAGCAGGTGCGCCCGGCGCCGGTGCCATCGACGCGCACAGCGCGCCGCGACAAGGGGCCGGCCGCCGAGGGTGTCACTGACCCGCTCGGCGGGGTCGAGATGAGACTCACCTACCGCACCGCGCGTGTGTTGGAGGGGATCGCGGAGTTGGGTGGGCGGGGATCGAGTCCCAGCAACCGCGAGGTCGGTGACTATGCCGGGATCCCCGACCCGGGGCAGGTATCGAAGCTGCTGGCGCGTCTGGAGCGCCTCGGTCTGCTCACGAACGGCTCGGCGCGCGCGAAGGGCGAACCAAACGCGTGGGCGCTGACGGCGGTGGGCGACCAGGTCGCTCGGCGCTTGAGCGTCGTCACATCCGATCGGGAAGCGGCCGCGTGATGCGCCGCGAGACAAACAACTGCACAAACAACTGCACCACCACAATCAAGGAGACGAGGGTGAAAACCACAGAGCACAGCACGAAGACGCGGCACACCGCAACCGGTTTCTTCGCGCTGCTCGACGCTCTTTCCCGCGGCAAAGGGATTGGTGCGCCCGAAACCGATGGAGGGAGTGGTGCGTTCAGAGCCGGTCGCCGTCTGGCTCTCTCGGTCCTCGCCACAACCCTCGGTGCTCTCGCCTTCGCGAGCGCCCCGGCCCTCGCCGCCTCCAGCCATGTCTTCTCGGGCGAATTCAACGGCGGCGTCGGGCACGAATTCAACGACCCGACCGGCATCGCCGTCAACAACGCGACCGGCGACGTCTACGTGGTCGACAAGGGCAACAACCGCGTCGAGGAGTTCAACTCCGAAGGTGGGTTCATCACGGAATTTAAAGGCACCGGCACCGCGGGCGAACTCTCCGAACCGGAAGCGATCGCGATCGACAACTCCGGTGAGACGGCCTCCGATGACCCCTCCGTCGGCGACGTGTACGTGGCCGACCACGATGTGGTAGACAAGTTTCAAGCTGACGGCACGTATCTAGGCCAGATCACCGTCGGGGAAGGCGGCGCTCCCCTTGAAGAAATCGCCGGCGTCGCCGTGGATCCAAAAGGAAAGGTCTGGGTCGACCAGAACAACGCGCAGATCGATGCCTTCAGCGACTCGGCGTCGAATACGTTTCTCTCCAGTCGCGATTTGGAAGATGTGTCTAAAGTGAACCCCGGTTTTGCTGTTGATTCCGAAGACAACCTCTATGCCGGCCATTCAACACTTGCGCACTATATTTCGAAGTTCAACAGCAAGGGTGAACTCCTCCAAGCTCCTGATGAAACAGGCAGGACGGGGGTAGCGGTCGAACCGATTAGCAACAATGTCTACATCGACAGCGGCAATCCCGAAAATGGCGCGCCCGAGATTCAGGTGTACACGCCGAGTGAAACGTCGCCGGGTGGGTTCATAGCCCCGAGCGGCTCGTTCGGCCCGCCGACCGAAACCTTCGGCGAAGCGCAGCTGGCGGACCGTGGCGGTACCGCGCTGGCGGTGAGCTACGCAAACGTCTCCAGCGGCGATGTCTACGTCGTGGACTCATCTGCCAACAAGGTTGACATCTTCGTTCCCCCCAAGGCCACAGGCTACTTCGAAAGCTTCTCCTTCGGCGGCAAAGGCACCGGCTCCGGCCAGTTCACTGAACCCTTGGGTATCGCCGTGAACGACGAAACGGAAGATGTGTACGTGGTCGACAAGGGCAACAAGCGCGTCGAGGAGCTCGGCAAGGAAGGAAAATTTATCGCGGAATTCAACGGTGGCGGTACCGCCGGCGCGTTGGCCGAACCCGAAGCGATCGCGGTCGATAATTCCTGTCAGCTGCAGACGCCCGCTCTGACGGGTCTGGCCTGCGAAGCGTTTGACCCTTCGGACGGCGACGTCTACGTCAGCGACCGCCGTCCGCAGGGCAGCGAAGAGAGCGATCTGGTCCCATATTCGGTCGATAAGTTCAGCAAGACCGGCACGTATCTAGGTCAGCTGCGGCGTTGCCCAGAAGAAGAAGCCTTCGACGGAAGTTTTGGGTGCCACGCCGTAGGGCACCCGACCGCAGGGTTCAGTGCCGGCGTGAGCGGTGTGGCTGTGGGCCCTGAAGGCAACGTGTGGGTGAGTCCCATTATTTTCGGCGGAGAGGCCTCTGAGTTCAGTAACGCTGAACCCAACGCCTTCCTGGAATCGTCCAAAAGCCCGGCCTCCGGCTCCAGTGCGCTCAACCCTGCGACGGGCCAATTGTTTGTCGACAAGGGCAGCAGCATCGAAAGGTACGCGTCTGAAGCTTCCTATGCGTCTAAATCCAGCCCGTTGGAAAGCTTCCCTCCCGCCGGGGGTCTCCAGGAATCTCAGGGGATCGCGGTCAGTCCCGTGGCCACGGTCTATGCGACCGAGCGCGGAGCGGACAACGTGAAGGCCTTCAAAGAGTTCCCGTTTGCACAGGTCGCCGTCGGCGCCGTCGCCAATCTCAGGCCGACAAGCGTCACGCTGCAAGGTTCCGTCAACCCCGAAGGTGAAAAAGTTAGCTCGTGCGAGTTCGAATACGGGACGACGACGTCCTACGGGCAGACCGTCGAATGCGAACCGGCAGCGGGCTCGCTCGGGGAAGGCAAAAACCCCGTCCTGGTCAAAGCGAATGTGAGCGGTCTTCCCTCGGGTACGACCTATCACTATCGCCTCGTCGTGAGCGACGCGATCGGGACGAACCACGGCTCCGATCATCTGTTCACGACCCCCGGGCCCAGCGTCACAGCGGAGCAGGTTACGTATGTGGAAGCGACGACGGCGACGCTGAACGCGCAGATCGACCCCGATGGGGGCGCGACGAGCTACCGCTTCGAATACGATACGAGCCCGTACGGCGAAGGCGAAGCCCCCCACGGTACGAGCCTGCCCGTCCCCAGCGCTTCGATCGGTTCGGGCACGAGCCCTGTTTCCGTCAGCGTCAAGGTGCAGGGTTTGGAAGCGGGCACCACTTACTACTACCGTGTCGTCGCGGAAGGCGCACCGCTGGGCGCGCCGGAAAGCTTCTACGGCATCGGCAAAACCTTCACGACGAATCCCGCCAAAGGCAGCGCGGAATCCTGCCCCAACGAACAGCGCCGTGCCGAACAGCCCTACGGCCCGAAGCTCCCCGACTGCCGTGCCTACGAGATGGTCTCGCCGCTCGAAACGCTCGGCAACGACGCAACGGATTCTTTTAATCCAGCTGGACAGGTTCGTGCCGCCGCGGAAGACGCGGCGATCACATACAGCTCATATGGATCGTTCGCCGAACCCGATGGGGCCACCCATATAGGCCAGTTCCTGTCTCGCCGCAACGAACGGGAAGGTCGCTGGGAATCCCGGTCGATCGTCGCGCCGGTCGAACACGATACAGGCGGTGAATCGCCATTGAGCTACTACGGTGTGTTTTTCACCCCAGAGCTTACGGCGGGGCTTACCACTACGGCTGCCGCCCTGACTTCCGCCCCTGAAGCAGCTCCCGCGGGGCTGCAGGAGCTGTACCTCGCCGATCTCACAAGCAGCCCGCAGTCTTACCGGCTGGTTTCGCAGCTCCCGCCGTCGGAAGAAATCTACGCGAAACCGTACGAAGAAATACCTAGCGTCTACCCGCTGGGAGCCTCGAGCGACCTCACTCACGTTGTCTTCGCCACCGCACTTGGTGAAACCGATAGTAACGGGCCTCTGCGCGAGTGGGTGGCCGGCCGGGTCGTCCTTGTTGGCGTGTCCAACGAAGGTAAAGTGTGGACCGGAGCCACCGCCGGTCATCCGCACGGGGCGTTGGATGATGGTGACGTGGAACTCTGGCGCGCGGTTTCCGAAGATGGCTCGCGCGTGATCTTCAGCTACTCGGGAGAACTGTATGCGCGCGTGAACGTCGGCGCGAAAGCCGAACCGGAACCCGAACGGGAACAGAGCAAAATGAGAGACCTCGGGCAACCGGGCGAAGAATGCCTCGAACCAGCGAAGGCCTGCACGGTGAAGCTCTCGGCCGGCGCGGCGACGTATTGGGGTGCGGACACCGACGACTCGAAGATCTTCTACACCGAAAACGGAAACCTCTATGAATACCAGCTCCCGCTTGGGGCGGTGAAAGGCAAAGCCACGGCTCTGACCCACAGCGGCGAAGTTCAGGGCGTGACGCAGATCTCCGAAGACGGCTCCTATGTCTACTTCGTCGCCAAAGACGATCTGTATGTCTCCCACGAAGGCGGCACGCCGGTCTTGATCGCCAGCGACACCCCAGACTGGGAAGGAGGCCCCGGGGCCGACAGCGCCGTTCTCGCCCCGGGCGCGGCCGGTGGTGCGCGTCTGGCGTTCACCTCGGAACAGAACCTCACGGGCTATGACAACGAGCAGGCCGCATCGGGCGAGTGCGGCGACGGCGAAGCAGGCAGCCGGTGCCGAGAGGTATATCTCTACGACGCAGAAACAGGCGCGCTTGTGTGCGCGTCGTGTAACCCCAGCGGCGCGCGCCCGGTGGGTCCCTCTAGCCTCGCCACGGCCAGCCTTCTCGGTGTGGCCGGTTCCAGTAACTACCGTCCCCGTGATCTGCTCGCCGACGGCTCCCTGTTCTTCGACAGCTCCGACGCGCTCGTCCCGCACGCCGGCGACGGCCGCCAGAACGTGTACGAGTATGAGGGCGGCCATGTCTATTCGATCTCGAACGTTTCGGGTGGTCAGGAATCGTTCTTCCTCGACGCGAGCGCGGACGGTCAGGACGTGTTCTTCGCCAGCGCCGACAAACTGCTGCCGGAAGACACGGGCGACAACGTCGCCGTCTGGGACGCACGCGAGGACGGCGGCTTCCCGGTCTCTGTGTCTGCCCCGGCCTGCACGACCGCGGAAGCCTGCCGCGCCGCCTCGCCGCCCACGCCGGGCGTATACGGCCCCCCACCAAGCGCAACCTTCTCCGGCCCCGGCAACGTGTCTCCGCCCCCACCGGCGGTGGTCAAACCCAAACCAAAGACGTTGACCCGCGCCCAAAAGCTGGCGGCGGCACTGAAGGTATGTAAAAAAGATAAGAAGAAGGCCAAACGTGAGACCTGTGAAAAGCAGGCTAAGCAGAAATACGGCGCCAAGAAGTCAGCCAAGAAAGCCAGCACCAATCGGAGGGCAAAGTGATGAGGCTAAAGATCAGCAGAGCAGAGTCGGACTTTTCAGGCCGAGCGCGAGCTCGGATGAAAAGGGCCGGACTCTGCGTCGCGGCCATCATGGCCCTCCTCGCATTTACCGCTGGCCCGGCTTTCGCCGAATACGGCCTCGAACGGTTTGCGATCGGCGTGCAGAACGGCGAAGGTCAGAACGGCACGCCCGACCTGCAGGCCGGCTCGCATCCCTATTCGCTGACGACGACCTTCGTCACGAAACAGCCGCCGTGTACCGAAAAAGTGGCGGGCGAGCTGATCTGTGCCTCCGAAGGAGATCTCAAGGACGTCAGGGCCGAACTGCCCCCGGGCTTTGTCGGCGACCCGACCGCCACGCCGAGGTGCACCTACCAGGAATTCATCAATCATAGTTGCTCGAATGAAACGGCGGTCGGTGTCGCGACGACTTACCTCGGTCGCGAGCATCAGAGCAATACATTGTCCGCATTATTCACCCCGACCACGGATCCGGTCTACAATCTAATGCCGCCGCCGGGTGTGGCGGCGGAGTTCGGGTTCATCGTGGCAGGCTCAGTGCCGGTGTTGTTGCAGACGGGTGTGCGGACGGGCGGCGACTACGGCCTCACGACGACCGTCTCCGACATCAACCAGAGCGAGCTGATATACGCGGACAAGGTCACGATCTGGGGTGTACCGGCGAGCCCCGCACACAACCTGATCCGTGGTGGATGTGAGGCGCAGGTCGGTGGGACTTCGGGGTTGTTGGAAACGGTTGGCAAAGGTCTGCGTGCAGGCGAAGATGGACTCGAAGGTCCCGTCTTCGACCAGAACGCTGGAAGAAGAGGAGTTGGTGCTACTTCCGGGTTGCCCGAACCGACTGAAGCAAGCGAGGCAACGGGCGGATGTAAAACGCAGGCGCCGGAAGTGCCGTTGTTGACGAACCCGACGTCGTGCGGGACGTCGCGTACCGCCGCGTTGAGCGTCGATTCGTGGAAGGAACCGGGGAAGTTCCATTCGTTGCCCGCGTCGCTGCCCCCGCTGTCGGGCTGCGAAAAACTCGATTTCAGCCCGACGATCACGGTCACGCCCGATAAGCCGGATGCGAGCACGTCGTCGGGATTGACGGTCAATGTCAAGGTTCCCCAGGAAACGGCGCTGAACCCCGTCGGCTTGACCGAGGCCGATGTACGCGACACGACCGTGATGCTGCCGCCGGGTGTCGCGCTGAACCCCGCGGGCGCGAACGGCCTGGAAGCGTGCTCGGCGAACCCCGGTGCGCTGGCCGGGGGACAGCTGGGTAGCTCGGGGGATGGGGTTGGCTTCAAGGGCTTTGAAGAAAGTAAGTCTGAGCCGGGTGTGAGCCTGCCGCTGTTCAGCTCGGCGCTGCCGGGCAGCATCGCCTCGAACAACGAGGTCTCGACGGGAGCGCTCAACCCGGGCGAAAACTTGTTGCAGCCCGGCGTGAACTTCTGCGCGAACGCGTCGAAGATCGCGACGGTGCGGATCAAGACGCCGTTGCTCGAACACGAAGTGACAGGCACGGCGTATCTCGCGGCGCAGGAAGCGAACCCGTTTGGATCGTTGATGGCGATGTACGTGATCGCCGAAGACCCCGTGTCGGGTGCTCTGGTCAAGCTCCCTGGGGAAATCACGTTGTGCAAGGGTGCCGGCGAAGTGATCGCGGGGGAGACCTGTCAGGCGCTGGGGCAGATCGTCACGACGCTCCTGAACACCCCGCAGTTCCCGTTTGAAGAATTCGAAGCGCACTTCTTCGGCGGCGAAAAAGCGCCGTTGACGACACCCGCGCACTGCGGAACGTACACGACCCAAACTTCGTTTGTCTCGTGGAGCGGGGAAACGGAGAACGTCACTGCGCCGTTTGAAATCACAAACGGTCCGAACGGCGGTCCGTGCCCCGGTGCGAGTCTGCCGTTCAGCCCGTCGTTGACCGGTGGCGGGTTGAATGTCAACGCGGGTGCCTTCAGCCCGTTCACGCTGACCATGAACCGCGCCGACGGGGAACAGAACATCCAGTCCGTCGAAGCCCACCTGCCCCCAGGTCTGTCGGGGATCCTGTCGAACGTCGAACTGTGCCCCGAACCCCAAGCCAATCTCGGGGAGTGCGGTTCGAACAGCCTGATCGGTGAAACGACCATCTCCGTGGGTGTCGGTGGTGACCCGTACACGGTCACCGGCGGCAAGTTCTACCTAACCGGCCCGTATAACGGCTCCGGTGCTTGCACGGTCGGTCAGGCCGGTTGTGCGCCGTTTGGGATCGCGTTCGCGGTGCCGGCGAAAGCGGGCCCGTTCGACCTTGCGCACACGAAGAGCTTCAGCCCGGCATGTGACTGCATCCTCGTGCGGGGGAAGATCGAAGTCAACCCGACCACGACCGCGCTGACGGTCACTTCGAACCCGCCGGGGACTCCTAACTCGATCCCGACGAGCATCGAAGGTATCCCGTTGGAGATCCAGAAAATCAACGCGACGACGACCCGTAGCAACTTCCAGTTCAATCCCACGAACTGCAACAAGATGGAAGTCACCGGGACGATCCACTCCAGCGAAGGGGATACCGATACGATCGGTGTCCCCTTCCAGGTGACGAACTGTCAGGCGTTGAAGTTCACACCGAAATTCTCCGTCTCCACGAGCGGCAAAACGAGCAAAGCCGATGGCGCCAGCCTGACGGCGACGCTCGCGGAGCCGAATGAAGCGCAGGGCAGCCAGGCGAACATCGCGAAGGTCAAAGTCGAACTCCCCGGGCAGCTCCCGTCCAGGTTGACGACGCTGCAGAAGGCATGCACAAACGCCCAGTTCGAAGCCAACCCCGCGGGGTGCCCCTCGGAATCGAAGATCGGCTACGCGACCGTCCACACGCCGTTGATCCCGGTCGCGTTGACGGGCCCGGCGATCTTCGTCTCCCATGGCGGCGAAGCGTTCCCGTCCTTGACGATGGTGCTGCAGGGCTACGGCGTCACCGTTGACCTCGTCGGCACGACGTACATCAGCAAAGCCGGCGTCACCTCAACGACGTTCAAGACGGTCCCCGACGTCCCCTTCAGCACGTTCGAACTGACGCTGCCCGAGGGCAGGTACTCGGCGCTCGCGGCGATCGGCGACCTCTGCACGAGCAAACTGTCGATGCCAACCGAATTCGTCGCGCAGAACGGCGCCGCGATCTACGAGAGCACCCCGATCGGCGTCACCGGCTGCGCGAAGGTCAAGGCCCTCACGAGGGCGCAGAGGCTGCAGAAGTCGCTGAATGCTTGCCGCAACAAGGACCACAAGAAGGCCCGGCGCGAGAAGTGCGAAAAGGCCGCACGCAAGGCCTACGGGTCGGTGGGGGCGGCGCAGAAGCATAAGGGCGAGAAGAAGTGAGCCGCAAGTGAGGAAATGGATTGTCGGCGGGGCCGCAGCGATCGCTCTGGCGTGTGTGGGGGCTCCTGCGGTCGCCGCGACGCTAAAAGGCGGGTTCGCCGTGTTCGCTCGGTGCCCGGTGCACACCGAAGGGGAGAAAGGGTGTCTCTACGCGCCGGTGGAAGGCGGCTATCTCGCGCTGGGCAAGACGGTGCTCCCAATCGCCAAGCCCATCGTTCTGCAGGGCGGGTTTCTAGAAGAACGGGAAGGAGCGAAACCGCTCGTGGCGGCCCTCGACGGCGAAACGCTGACGAGGGCGGGGCAGGCGCTACCCGGCGGCCTGTTCGGGAGGCCGCTTGAGGCGGTGACCGAACTGGCAGCGCCGGCGAGCACGATCCTGCTGCGCGCTGGGCTGTCGGGAGAAGGCGTGGATCTTGTCTTGCCGATCAAGGTGCGGCTGGTGAACCCGCTGCTGGGGGCCGAGTGCGCGATCGGCTCAAGCTCGAGCCCGATCGAGCTGAGCCTCACGACCGAAGCGAGCGGGCTGCTCACCGGCAACCCCGGTGAGACGACGAGCATCGAAGGAGGCAAAATCCTGGTTATGAGTGGCGTGTCGCTGGTCAGTAGCGGGTTCGCGGTCCCGAAGGCCGTCGGCTGCGGATCGGCCTTGGTCGACGAAGCCGTCGACGCAAAGCTCGGTCTCCCGTTGAGCAAGAGCACGACCGCGGCGTTCGACATGAAGATCGAGATAGCCGGCCACTACGCCGTCGAGGAAGCAGAAGGGTAGGGCCCCGCGGCTGGCTCCGGGGGCCAGTTTCCTACGCGGGGGCGTACAGCACCGGGTTCGCGACGTACACGACCGTCCCAGCGCCCCCGATACCGACGAGCTGCGCGCGACGCCATATGCTCAACACATACCTCGAACGCCCGCTCGCGGCGTGGTCCGATGCGGTAGATCGAGAAGTGCGCGTCGAAGCCGGCGGCGACGGTGACGCCGAGGCCGGACACGTCGGAGTGGCCCGAGTCGAACAGGCCGAAGATCTCGCTGATGTCGCCCTTGGGCTCCTCGCCGAGATCCCGGTCGAGCGTTCGGCGCACGTACTCCGCCAGGGAGACCCCGAGGTCCGCGGCGCGGTGCTTGGCGCGCCTGTGCGCGTCGGCGTCGAGGGTGATCTGGGTACGCACCACCATTGGAGTGCCACTATATGCCCCTCGGGAAGAAGATGCACGGCGAAGCGATCTCATTGCGCGCGGCGGAAACGGCGCATGGGATTTGAGCTGCGTCGACTCTCAGACGTGCGAGACGCGGTGCTGGCAAGCCCGCTCGTATAGCGTCTCAGGCGCCATGTCGGCGCCGTTGGGCCAGACGATGGTGCCGATCTCCGGGTCGACGCGGACCTGGGCGAAAAAGGATTGGTCGGCAAGGGGCTCGAACACGCGGCGCCAATTGCGCCCTGTGAAGTCAATGTCACCCACGAGCCCGTCCTCGAAGGTCAGGCGAAGTTGGTGGTCGCCGATGACCTCGACGCCGGTGACGTCAATGAGTTTGTCCATCCCCATCATTCTAGGGCAGTGGGTCGATCGGGTTCAGCGGGTATTCGTTGATGGCGAGTTCCCAGTCGGCCCGCAGCTCCTCGGCGTGGAGCTCGGCCCATGCCTGCACGAGACGTAGCTGACGCTTCGGAAGGACACCAACAATGATTGCGCCAGCCAAGTCAAACGACGCCCTGTGTTCACCATATCGGGCATGGAAGTGCGGAAGGCCGTGATGGCTCTCCTCCCAGTGCATGGTGATCGTGATCCCGTAGAAGCAGCTGATCCTCGGCATTTGGTGTCTCTCGTGGTTGGTGGCGGGATCGCGAGAAGCTACTCACGGACTGCGACGAAACTCTCCGGCAATCCAGATCGCTCGTGTTTGCGGGCTTCACGGCTGCCGGCTGATCGACCTGGAACACCGTGGTCGAGTGCGGTCGTCCTGCGGCCCTCACCGCACAACCAGCGTGGCCGCCATCCCCAGCACGGCCTGGTTGCCGACGGTGCTGACGAGCAGGTAGCGGCCGGGGGCCAGCGCGGTGGTGGGCGCCGAGCCGCACTTGCCCGGCAGCAGCGTGGGGATGCCCGTGAGCGTCGTCCGTTCGTCGGAGTCGAGGGTCCCCCGCTGCAGCGCCACGTTGTGCGTGAGGACGCCGCGGTTGCACGCGTCGATCCTCAGGGGCCCCGCTGGCACGCTCGCCGTCTGCGGCAGGATGCGGTACTCCTCGAGCGTCAGCGCCAGGCGGTGGCCCGTCAGATGGGCCGTCTGTCCCGCCCCACAGCCCGCCAGCAGAAACGTCGCGAGCAGCGCCGCCACAGGGGGCCAGGGCGGCGCCGCCACGAGGGGCCGTGGTCGCATCCGCCGAGCCTATATATTCCGGCTCGCATGAGCGCCCACTCGAAGCCTCGCATGAGCGCCCCATTGAAGCTCGCCGCCACCGTCGTCGCGGCCGTGGCAACGGCCGTCGGCGTCAGCGCCTGCGGCACGCAGGGCATCCAGCTCTCCAAATCCAACCCCAACTACAAGGGGGCGGCGCTGTTCCTGCAGCGCTGCTCGGGCTGCCACACGCTCTCGGTGGTGGGCGCCGAGGGCTCGGCCACCAGCATCAAGGATCGCGTGCGCACCAACGGCCCCAACTTCGACTTCCGCAAAGAGGAGTACAACCAGGTCCTCTACGCGATCCGCAACGGCGGCTTCTCCGGTGCGATCATGCCGCAGAACATCGTCCTCGGGATTCAGGCCGAACAGGTTGCGACGTTCCTCGCCAAGTACTCGGGGTTGCAGGCGCCGAAGACGCCATCGATCGAAAACACCGCGATCCCGGGCTCTTCGGAAAGCTCTGCGAGCACCACGGCCACCTCCCCGACCGCCACCGCGGCCACGTCGGCCTCCGCGACGGCCTCCGCTGCGTCGAGCGGCAAGCACGCCACCAAATAGGGCCCTGTCCCGAGGCTTGGTCGCGTGCTCGACATCAAGCTGATCCGCCAGCAGCCCGAGGAGGTGCGGGCGGCGCTCGCGCGGCGCGGGGCGGGCGAGGGAAGCGCGGCGGCCGGCCTCGACCGCGTGATCGAGCTGGACGAGCGCCGTCGCGCCTCGATCCCCCAGCTGGAGGAGCTGCGCGCGCGCCGCAACGCCGCCGCCGACGCGATCGCCCAAGCCAAGCGCGCCGGGGAGGACGCCGATGCGGCGATCGCCGAGCAGCGCGAGCTGGGCGCGCGGGAGAAGGAGCTGGCGCAAGGGCTCACCGCCGTGGAGGCGGAGCTCGACGCGGCGCTGCTGCCGCTGCCCAACCTCCCCGACCCCACCGCGGCCCCGGGCCCGGAGGACGAGCTGGTGCGGGTCGTGGGCGACGCCGGGCTGGGTGGGCTTGGCGTGGGCGATGGGGAGCCTGCCTTCACGCCCCGCGATCACCTTGAGCTGGCGGGCTCGCTGATCGACATGGACCACGCCGCCAAGCTGTCGGGCGCGCGCTTTGCCTATCTCAAAGGCGACCTGGTGATGCTGGAGCTGGCGCTGGTGCGCTGGGTCCTCGAGAAGTTGCGCGCGCACGGGTTCGAGCCGGTGATCCCGCCGGTGCTTGTGCGCGAGCGGGCGCTGTACGGCACCGGCTTCCTGCCCGACACCGAGCAGCAGATCTACAGCCTCCCGGCGGACGAGCTCTTCCTGGTGGGCACCTCGGAGGTGGCGCTCGCCTCGCTGCACGACGAGGAGATCCTCGACGTCGAGCGCCTGCCGCTGCGCTACGCCGGCTTCTCCCCCTGCTTTCGCCGGGAGGCGGGCGCCGCCGGGAAAGACACGCGCGGGATCTTCCGCGTGCACCAGTTCGACAAGGTGGAGATGTTCAGCTTCGTCGAGCCCTCCGCCTCGTCCGCCGAGCACGAGCGGATCCTCGCGATCGAGGAGGAGATCCTCGGTGAGCTGAAGCTGCCCTACCGGGTGGTCAACATCGCCGTGAACGACCTCGGCGCCCCTGCCGCCAAGAAGTACGACTGCGAGGCGTGGCTGCCCTCCCAGGGCCGCTACCGCGAGCTGACATCGTGCTCCAACACGACCGACTACCAGGCGCGGCGCCTGAACATCCGCGTGCGCCGCGAGAAGCGCGTCGAGATGCTCCACACGCTCAACGGCACCGCGGTGGCGGTCGGACGCACGATCATCGCGCTGCTGGAGAACGGCCAGCGCGAGGACGGCTCGGTCACACTACCCGCCTGCCTGGTGCCTTTCGGGGCGCCGGCCGAGCTGGATCACACCCGCTCCAGCGCGTAGCCGATCTCGAGGCCCGTGGAGTCGACGATGTCGTCCGCGCGCTCTTCGTGCAACACGCGGTAGCCGGCCTGCGCGAAAAGCTCCAGCCACTGCGCGTGCGGGAGCAGTCGCTGAGTCGTCACCGAGTGCAGCCAGATGTAGAAGTTGTAGTAGCCGCGCCCCTGGCGGTCTGAGCCGACCAGCTCGCCGCGGCCTTCCTCGTAGGGGTTGGACACCTCGACGATCAGCAGCTTGGCGTTGGGGAAGCGCGCGCCGAACGAGCGCAGGAACTCGACTGTCCCCTCGACGCCCCGCTGGCCGACGATCTCGTGCAGCACGAACGCCGATACGACGAAGTCCACCTCCTCGCGAGGCACGTAGTCGGGCGCCGAGGCGTGCTCGATCGCGATGCGGTCCTCCATGCCGGCTTCGCGCACGTGGGCCCTCGCGGCCTCCACCGTCTCCTCGGCGAGCTCCACGCCGATCGCGCGCAGGCCCGGGTGCTGGGCGCACAGCGTGATCAGGTAGAGCGCGCTGCCGCAGCCGTAGTCCAGCACCACCCCCTCGGAGGCGCCGAGGTGCTCGATCAGCCGCAGCGTCAGCGGCACGGCGTCGTAGATCGCGATCCGGGCGCTGCCGCTCGCCACGCGTAGGTGGTTGCGCTCGATGCTCCCGTCGCCCTCGCGCATCAGCCTGCTCACGCCTTTGAAGAGCTCGCGGTAGCCCTCCATCAGCAGCTCCAGCCAGCCGTGCACGGCACGCAGCTCCGAAAGGTCTTCGGCGAGGCGGTAGGTTTCGGCCTCTCGCACCAGCGCGCCCTCGGAGTGCAGCGCCTGCAGTAGCGCGCCGGTCAGCTCGCTCCCCGACGCGCCCGTGGTGGCGCTGCCGGGCGAGTCCAGCCGCTGCGCCAGCTCCTCGGCGCTGACGCCCTGCTCCAGTGCGCTCAGCAGCGGCTCGTCTTCGAGGATCGCCAGCAGCAGCTCGGCCGTCGCCCAGCCGGCGAGGTAGTCGAGCGCCCTCAGCAGCGTCGGGCGGAAGGCCGCGCGGTCGATCGCCTCCGGGGTCGCCCGGGCGATGGTCTGGCTGGTGCCGTTCATGCCGCTGCCTCCTCCTTGTTCGGGTTTGGCCCCGCCTTGTGGTGCGGCCCCGCCTCGTGGTAAGGCCTCGCCTCGTGGTGAGGCCCCGCCTCGCGATTTGACCCCGCCTCGCGCAGGCTCTTGATCGTGCTCAGCCCTTCGAGCAGGCGGTCGGCGTGCTCGCGCAGGCTCACGCCGATCCGCAGCCCCGCCGGCGCGCCGAGCGGTGCGGTCGAGGCGACGATCACGCTCCACCGCTCCGCCAGCGTCTCCCGGATCGACGTCGCCTCGATGGGTGAGGCGCAGGTGACGAACACGAAGTTGGTCTCGCTGTCGTGCACGCGCTCGAACAGCGCCACTGCCCGCAAGCGCGCGATCAGCTCGGCTCGCAGCGTGCCCACCTCGCGCGCGTGGCGGCGCGGGAAGCCGGGGTCGCTCTCCAGCGCCCCGATCAGCGCTTCGGCGGCCAGCCCGCTCGTCGTCAGGTAAGCCTGCCGTGCGCGCAGGCGCGCGATCAGGCGCTCCTCGCCGACGAGGCAGCCGATCCGCAGCCCCGCCAGGCCGTAGGCCTTCGAGAAGGAGCGGAACACCAGCAGATTGGGGTGCTCCGCAAGCCACCCCAGCCCCGGCGCGTGCGCGCAGAAGTCCGCGTAGGTCTCGTCGAGCAGCAGGTATGTCGAGCGCCACAGCAGCGTGCGCAGCGACTGCGGCGCGAAGGCGTTGGCGGTGGGGTTGTTGGGGCTCGCCAGCATCACCAGCCGCCCGACGCTTGCCGCCCCGAGCAGCTCGCGCGGGAGCGCGTGTCCGGCGGTCAGCGCGAACGCCCGGCAGCGGTGGTTGAGCGCCCTTGCGCGGTCGCCGTAGCCGTCGAAGCCCGGAGTGACCGTGTAGGGGTCCCCCAGCTCGAGGATGCAGAGGTCGGCCGCCTCGTCCACGCCGGTGGTGAGGATCAGCTGCCGCGGATCCACGCTGAGGTGCTCGGCCGCGGCGGCGCTCGCGCGCGCCAGCGCCTCGTGTGGATAGATGTGCCCCCGCGCGATCGCCGCACGCACGCGCTCCACCGCGCCCGGCGGGGGCCCGCGCAGCGCCTCGTTACGGTCCAGCTGCGCCACCTGGCTCTCCGCGCAGGGATCCGCCACCGCCGTCATCGTGCCACGAGCCTGGGGTGCCGCACGATTTGCCGCCGCGGTCATCGCCCCATTGCCCCGGGCGCTGCGAAGGGATCCGCCGCCGTCATCCGCGCGCCACTCCCCTCGGGCACCGCACATGGCAATCCCAGCGCGCCCATACCGGCGGCGAGCAGAGTGCGCATCGCGCGGGCGGTGCGCGCATCCGCCTCGCTCCTGAGGTAGCGGCGGCTGAGGTGCCCGTAGAAGCGTGCGAGCTCGTACACGTCCAGCTGCTCCACCGCGCGCGCCAACAGCCGGCTGTGGACCTCCGACTGCATAACGGCGTTGCGGTACTCGCCATCCTCCGGCGCCGGGTCGGGCGGGCCGTCGTGGCGCGGATCCCAGGCGCTCACGGCGGCGCGCGCGAGCTCCCATCCCACCCCGCCGGTGAGGTCGAGCATCTCCGTCAGGGTGAGATCGACCGGCTTGCGCGTCGGGCGGCCGAGGTAGAGCCCGAGGGTCACCAGCGCCGCGAGGCTGCGCGCTGCGAAGCGTCCCTCGCTTCGTGCGGCCAGCTCCTTCAATTCCGGCGAGGAGGTGAGTCGCTCGAGCATCCCGTCGATCAGCGGCGGCCTACCGTTGCTCGACTTCACCGCGCCGCCTTCGACGGTGACCATCCCGTAGATCACGTTGCTGCTCGGATGGTGCATCGGGCGGCGCCGCTCATGGCGGGGCAGCTCTGCGCGGCGCGGACGATCGCCGGCGTCGAATGGATCCTCGGCATCTGCGGGTGACGGCCGCTCGCCGTGCATCAACCGCTCGTGGTAGCGCACGTATGCCTGCCACTCCTCGCCCACCAGCTCGATCGTGCGGCTCTCGCCAAGCTTCCCATGTAGCGAGCGCCACAGGGCGATCGTCCGCAGGTGCTGGGTGGGAAAGCCGTCGGCGCGTGCCAGCAGCAGACGGGGGTACTCCGCCTCTCGCGTCTCATATACCACCGCTCCGCTCTCCGTCCGCGTCAGCACGGCCCCGGCGACGCCGCGGTCGAGGATCCAGCGCGTGAGCGGGCGCGAGTCGGACTCGTACACCAGCCGGTCGATGCTCACGCCGAGCGCAGCCAGCGTCTCCTCCTGGCCCGCCAGCGCCCATCCGCGCAGCTGCTGCCAGCGCTCGACGATCTCCGGATCGCCCGTGCTCATCCGCTCCAGCAGCCGGTCGGCGAGATCGTTGCGGACTGCGGCCTCGGCGCTCAGCGCCGGATCGTCGGTGCCCTCGGCATCTGGCCGCTCGAGAACCCGTGCGGCGTAGCGCCCGAAGCATTCGCCGACGAAGTGGTCGCTCTTGACCCCGAGGCTGAGCGGGGTGATGGGTTCTGGCAGCTCCATGTAGCCCGCCAGCGCTTCGCCCATGCTGCGGCAGTAGTCGCTCACCTGGCTCTGGCGCGTCACGCGCGCACCCGCCGACGCCAGCGTGCTCGCCAAAGCCTGGCCGAGTGCGATGTTGCGAAGGTGGCCGATGTGCAGCGCCTTGGTGGGGTTGGCGTCGCAGAAGTTGACCACCACCTCGGCTCCCCCGAGCAGATCGCGCGTATCCAGCACGCCCTCGTCGCCGGCCTCCAGCCGCTCCCCGAGTCGCGCGATCGACGCGTCGGCGAAGCGCACGGTGAGCGAGTCCGCACGCGTGCGCACGGCAGCCACGTCGGGGAGCGCGGCGAGCGCCTCACGCGCTGCGGCCAGCTGGACGGAGCCCGCGCCGCGAGACTCGAAGCTGCAAGCGCCGCCGCTGAAGACCTGCGCGTCTGCCCCCTTGTGTGGCTTGTGGAGGGGGATCACCGAGAAGCTGGTCTGGGGTGCAAGCGCGATCAGCGCCTGTAAGAGCCGATCGAGCACTTCAGGGACCGTGACGGAGGAGGTAGGCCCTGCGGAGATTCCGCGCTGCTGGCGGATCCCACCCGGGACGGTGTGTGGGCCGAGTCAGGAGGTACGCCCGGCGGGGCTCGAACCCACATCGGCGGCTTAGAAGGCCGCTGCTCTTAGACCGGCGACTCGCAAGGGCTTTCTCATACCAAGCGACCGCGATGCGGCAGATAGCCGCCGGCCGGCGAGCTTCGCGGGCCCGCGGCCCGCGGCTCGTCGCCGGTTGAGTGACTACACCTGGAGATTCGGCGCCACGGTTGTCGTGGCCGTTAGCCAGTTGAGCTACGGGCGCAGGGGCTGATTCGATCATTGCGATCGAGGGTAAGCCCGGCGTGGTGGATCCCGCAACGCAAATTGCGAAGGGCGCCGCACCGGCGCTCGCAGCCACCCGCGTCTACCCGCGTTTCCCCTGCATAAGTGGGAGATTCGGGGCTGTGACGGTGGGCGGCGGAAGCCCGAAGGGTGGGAAACAGCTGGGCTCGAGGGTTTCCAACTCCGGTTCGCGAGTCGGAAAACACTCGCCTACGGCTGGCGAGATAGGCTGGACATTGAGAAGATACTGTCGAAGGCAAAGATCAAGCTTGCCGCCGATGAGAGGACGACGTCAGGGTGCAGGAGCCAGGGGGTTCGGTGGACGACGACGAGCGCATACGCATTTTCAGGGGGATCGCCGCGGCCGTCTCCGCCCAGGGTGGAGCTGGGGGATCCGGCGGGATCCGGTGGGGGGAATCCATCTCCCTCACCGACATCGCCGCGCGAGCCGGTGTCTCGCCACGCAAGCTCCGGGCGCAGTTCGCCGACGTCGAAACGTGCTTCCTCGCGGCCTTCGAGTGGTGCTCCGAGCGCGCTGGCGCCGCGATGGCGCAGGCCTACGCCGGCGAGCACGGCTGGGTGGAAGCGATCAGATCCGCCTTGGACACCGCGCTCGAGCTGATCGAGCAGGAGCCGGACCTCGCGCGGCTGTGGATCGTCTACGCACTCGGTGGCGGCCGGCGCGTGATGCGCAGTCGCGCCACTGCGATCGCAGCCCTGGCCGAGTACGTCGATCGCGGGCGGTTGGAGGCGAGGGTGCGTGCCGAGCCTCCCGCGATCACGGCCGAGGGGGTGGTGGGCGCGCTGCTCGTGGTCCTCCAGACGCGTCTGCTGGCGTCCAGGCCCGAGCCGCCCAGCGCGCTGCGAGGTGAGCTGATGAGCCTGATCCTGCTCCCCTATCTGGGCAGCGCCGCGGCGAGGCGTGAGTTGACCCGGCCCGCCGGCCGCTCTTCGAGCGGTAGACGCGCCCGGGCACCGAGCAGCGGGCGCACGGTGATGGAGGGCGCAGGGCCGCGGCTCACCTACCGCACCGCGCGCGTCCTGACGGCGATCGCCGAGCGGCCGGGATCCAGCAATCGCGAAGTCGCCAACCGCGCCGAGGTCGTCGACCAGGGCCAGATCTCCAAGCTGCTCGGTCGTTTGGAGGCGCAGGGTCTGATCGTCAACGTCGGCGGCGGAGGTCTGCGCGGCGCCCCCAACGCGTGGGAGCTCACGCTCCGCGGCGAGCAGATCCAGCATTCGATTGCGCACGTGGCCGCCCCCGAGCGCTCGGGGCGGCAGTAGGCCCCGTGTGAGGGATCGAGAAATCGGCCCCCAACCATCTGGGATCGAGTCTCATTCTTATTTGGTTGGGGCCTGAAAAGGAAGCACTGCCAAGCCCGGATCCCCTGCTGCCCAGCGAGGTGTTAGGGCACCCTAATTGGGCGGTCTAACCTGTGCTAGCGTTCCGGCTGAGAGCATAACCTAGCAGTGAGGTCGGGATTTGCAACCTGTCGAGAAGCAAGCCCCCCGCCGGCGTCTGGCGGGCACTCGGGCGAGCATGTACATATGGACTGCCGTGGTGCTCGCGGTGTGCGTGACCGGGGTGATCCTCGGCTGGCACGCGCGCGGGGGCACCCCCGACCCGACCGACCCCTCCAACCATGTGGGGCGCACGAGCGCCGTGCTCGACAGCGGCGTGCTGGTGTTCCGCGAGGGCCTGGAGACGATCCTCGTGCTGGCCGCGATCACCGCCAGCTTCCTGGGCTCCAACCGCGCCTACCGCAAGCCGGTGGCGGTCGGCGGCGGCCTTGCCCTGCTGGCGGCGGTCGGCACCTGGTTTGTGGCGGTGTGGTTCATCGGGATGTTCGGCGGCAGTGGCCTCGCGGTGCAGGCGGCGACGGGCATCCCGGCGATCATCGTGCTGCTGGTGGTGATGAACTGGTTCTTCCACAAGCTCTACTGGACCGGCTGGATCTCCCACCACCACAAGCGCCGCCGCGGCCTGCTCGGCGGGGCGGGCGAGACCAGCGTGCGCGCCACGATGCTGGGGTTTGGCCTGCTCGGCTTCACCTCGGTGTACCGTGAGGGCTTTGAGATCGTGATCTTCCTGCAGGCCCTGCGCGAGCGCTTCGGCTCGAGCATCGTGCTGGAGGGCGTGGTGCTCGGCCTGCTGTTCACAGCCGCCACGGGCGTGCTGACCTTCGGGCTGCACCAGCGGCTGCCGTACAAGAAACTGCTGATCATCACCGGCGGGATGCTGCTGGTGGTGCTGTGGGTGATGGTGGGCGAGGAGGTCAACGAGATGCAGCTCGCGGGCTGGATCGGGACGACCCCAATCCCCGGGGTGACCCTGCCCGGCTGGATGGGCACTTGGTTCTCGATCTTCCCCAACGTCGAGACGATCGTCGCCCAGGTGGCCGCGGTGGGCGCGGTGGTGGGCTCCTACTTCGCCGCCCAGTACGTGCGCGTCTGGCGACCCCGCCGCCGAGGCGAACAGGTGGCCCGCCGCGCCGAGGCCCCGCCGAGCCGTGGCGAGATGCCGCCGCGCCGCGCCGGTGAGGTCGTCATCCCGCAGTAGGCACCGGCGCTGAGGGGATTTCGTCATCCCGCAGTGTCCGGGCGGTGAGGGCGAGGCGGACGCAGTCCCCCGGCGGTTACCGGCGGTGAGGGCGAGCCCGGCGACGACGATGCTTGCGGCGGCGGTGATGGTGGCGGTGGCGGGAGTGGTGCGAGCCCTTGGAGGCGGGGGAGCCCGTGGCTTTGCTGCCGGCCGAGGAGCCGCTCTGAGAGGCGCTGCCGGAGCCGCCTTTGGTGCTGCTCGCCGAGCCGCTCGAGCCTCCATCGAGGCCCCCGCCGGCTCGCGCTTCCTCTTCGATCTTCTGCGCGGCCAGCTTTTCCGCTTCGGCCTGCTCGGCCTTTTCCAGGGCCAGTTGGGCTTCGGCGGACTTCCTTGATTCGGCTTCTTTTGCTTCGCGGTCGCTCCGGGCGACCGCTTCTTCCACGGCTTTCTGTTCCTGCTTGGCTTTTTCTTCGGCGTCTCGTTTGGCTTCCGCTTCTGCTTCTGCCTTTTCGCGGACTTCTGCTTCGGCCTTCAGCGTTTCCTCTTCTTCGGCTCTCGCTTTCCTGACCGCTGCTTCGCTGCCGGGCTGGAAGGCCCCGATCCCGTCGGGGGTGCCGACGCCCGTCGGGCCGTCGTAGCCGGGGCCCGCGTTGCAGATCAGGACGCCTTTGCCGCAGTCGAAGGCGAAGCGCGAGGAGAGCGGTTCCATCGAGCCGCTGCAGGTTGTGTGGGTGGTGGGATCTTCGCCATAGAAGTCGTCGCATTCGCCGTTGCCGCCTTCGGTGACGGGGTGCAGCAGGCCGGTTTCGAGGTGTTCGTAGAGCGTCTTGGCCGGGTATTCCACGCCGTGCGAGCCGCCGGCGAGCGCGAACATGGAGGCGACGATCGGCGAGGCTACGCTGGTGCCGCCGATCGGCCACCAGTAGAGCGGGGTGTTGACGACCACGATTTCACTGCCCACCACTTCTTCGTGGACGTCGGGGACCGAGTCGTAGACGGCCACGCCGCTGTAGGGGTCCCCGTCGGCCGCGACGTCGGCCACGGCGCGCCGGTCTTCGCACCCCACTTTCGCCCAATCATTGACTTCGCGCTGCCATTTCTGGGCTTCGAACTGCGCGCTGCAGCCGCTGCCGCCGGCTCCGTAGTTTTCTTCGCCGCCGCGCGGATCGTCGTTCCAGACGGTCTCTTCCTTCCAGGCGCCCGCGGAGGACAGCCCGAGGCGGGTGCCGCCGACGGCGACCACGTGCGGCGATGCGGCCGGGTAGTCGGCACCTTCGTAATATTCTTCTTTGGCTTCTTTGGCTTCTGCGGCGTCGGTCCAGTTGAGGTAGCCGTCGTCGCCCGCGGCGGCGGCGATCACGGTGCCGGGATGGTTGAAGGCGGCGCTTTCGAGCACCGGTTCGGATCCGCCCCAGGAGTTGGAGACCTCGGTGTCGGCGGCGGTGGTTTTTTCGCCGCCCAGCCGCACGGCCGTTTCCTCGGCGGCTTCGAGGTCTTCGTATAAGTCGGAGTTGGCCTCCACGAGCACGATGTGGCAGTTGCGCTGGCAGATCGAGTGGGCGGTCTCGATATCGGTGGAGATCTCGACGGCCCAGCCCTCGGCTTCCTCGACCTTGTCACAGGCCGCTTCTCGTTTGGCTTTGCTCGCGTAGGGGTTTTCGCAGGTTTTGAGCTCCGCTTCGCGTTCGGCTTCGCTCGTGGGAAATGGCAGGTCGCCGTGTTCGCCGCGCTGGTTGACCTTCTCGAAGCAGCCGTTCGCTTCGGTGCACGCTGCGACGCCGAATTCTTTGTCGTAGACCCCGAGGTCGGCTTCGGCTTCGGGGTCGTTGTAGGCGTCCACGAGCGCGATCGTCTGCGGCTTGGAGCCCGGCGCTTCGGGGAATTCACCGGGGAAGTAGGCGGCGCGCAGGTCCACTGGGCGCACACCGTCGGCGCCGTTTTTGGGGCTGGGGGCTTCCAGCGGGCCATCGCGGGTCATGCCCAGCGGGTGAGTGCGGGCAATGGCTTCGCCGCTCTTCGGCACCAGCTCCACCGCGAGGCAGCTGGCGTGACCGGGCGCCGGCGCCGGGCAGGCCGGGCGCGTCAGGTAGGCGGAGGTGGGCAGTGGCGCCACGGAGCCCGCCGCGGAGGTGGGCAGCGCGAGCGCGAGCAGCACCCAGGCTGAGGCCATCATGACTGAGCGAATGTGCGTGTTGAGCATCCCTGAGCGCTGCACCTCGATCGGGTCCACCTCGCAGTGATCGACGGTAGCGGGTGGAAGTATGAGGGGTTGCGGCTTGGACGGACGGACGAAGGCTCCACGCCCGGCCTTTCATCTACGCTGAGACATATATGTCGCGCAAGCTCGGCATCGTCCCCGTCCCAAACTCGCGCTCGCGCCAGGAGGCGCTGGAGCGCCGCCGTGAGGCCAGCCTGGTGCTGGAGATGGCGCGGCTGCTGCTGAAGGGGGAGAGCCTCGCGCAGGTGCTGCCGACGGCGGCGGCGCGGATGGCGCAGGCGTTGGAGCTGCAGTCGGCGGCGATCGTGATGGAGGCCGTCGAGCCGGATGCGCGCAGCGTGGCGTTCCCGCTGCGCGAGGGCGACCGCCGCCTGGGCACGGTGGTGGTGGGGGCCGACAGCTCCGAGCGCAGCCTCTACCGCCTGCAGGAGCGGGTGGTGCCGGCGCTGGAGGCGCTGCTGAGCGCCGCGCTGGAGCGCGAAACGCTGCAGGGAGGGGTGGTGGAGACGGCGGCGCTGCGCCAGGCGGACGTGGTGAAGACGGCGCTGCTGCGGGCCGTGTCGCACGACCTGCGCAGCCCACTCACCGCGATCTCCACGGCGGCGGAGGCGATCGCGCTGCCGGGCGTCTCCGCGCCCGAGCGCGAGGAGCTGGCGAGCGCGATCCTGGCGGAGACGCGCAGGCTGTCGCGGCTGGTGGACAACCTGCTGGACCTCTCCAAGCTCCAGGCGGGCGCGGCGGAGCCGCGGCGGGAATGGCTGTCGGTGGAGGAGATCCTCGGGATGGCGCTGGAGGATCTCGCACTGCCCCCGTCCTCCAACCACAACACCCCCTCCTCCTCCTCCCAATCTCCACACGAGGAGTTCCACGTCACGATCGACCGTGACCTACCGTTGGTGCGCGCCGACTCCACGCAGCTGGAGCGGGCGTTCGTGAACGTGCTGGAGAACGCGCGGCGGCACTCTGGGGGCCACCCGGTGTCGGTGCGCGCGCGGGTCGTGCGGACGATGGCGGGCGAGGGCGACCGCCTGATCGTGCGCGTGGTGGATCGCGGCCCGGGCATCCCGCCGGCGCAGCTGGAGCGGGTGTTCGAGCCGTTCTACAGCGCCGGCACCGCGCGCGGCGGGCGCCGCGGCTCGGGCCTTGGGCTGGCGATCGCACGCGGCTTCCTCGAAGCCAACGGAGGCTCGCTGCACGTCGAGTCGCTGCCGGGTCAGGGGGCGACGTTCGTGTTCGAACTCCCGCTGGAGCGGGGCGGCCCGGAGGCGGCGGGAGCCGTGCCGGCCCGGGTGTCAGGGGCGGATGGGGGTTGACGCCGCCCCGGCGAAGCCGCGGGTGCTGGTGGTCGACGACGAGCTGCAGATCCTCCGAGCCCTGCGCGTGGTGCTGCGCGAGGCCGGCTTCGAGGTGATCGCGGCGCAGAGCGCCCCCGAGGCGCTGGACCTCGCGGCGGTGAAGGCCCCCCGCGCGGCGATCGTGGACCTCGTGCTGCCCGGCGGCGACGGCATCGAGGTGACGCGCAGCCTGCGCGAGTGGAGCGAGATGCCGATCCTCGTGCTCTCCGCGGTGGGCGAGGAGGAGCAGAAGGTGCGCGCCCTGGAGGCGGGCGCGGACGACTACATCACCAAGCCGTTCGGCACGCGCGAGCTGGTGGCACGCCTGCGTGCCGCGTTGCGCCGCAGCGAGGGAGCGGGCGAGGAGCAGCCGACGATCGTCGCGGAGGGCCTCGAGATCGACCTCGCCGCGCACGCGGTGCGACGCGACGGCGAGCCTGTGCACCTCACCCCGATCGAGTTCGAGCTGCTGCGCGTGCTGGCGCAGAACCGCGGCCGGCTGATGACCCACAAGGCGCTGCTCGTGGAGGTGTGGGGACCAGGCTACGTGGACGACATGCAGGCGCTGCGCACCCACATCGCCCGGCTGCGGGGCAAGATCGAGCCGCAGGGCGAGCGCCCCCGTTACATCCTCACCGACCCGGGCGTGGGGTACCGGTTTTCCGGATGAGCAGCTTCGCTGCGGGGGTTGCTGTGCTGGCGCTCACGGGCGTTGCCGGTGGGAACTCGCAATACGCTGCCTGGCTATGCGCCTTCCCCTCGGATTCGTCTCGGCGATACTGTGCTCCCTGGCCTTCGCGGCGGGCGTCGCCGCATCCAGCGCCGGCGCCGTGACCACTGGCTTCCTCGCGGCCCCCACCGAACAGCTCGCCGTGCCCGGGCTGGCGGCCGGTGCTGAGGTGACGCCCGAGGGCGACCTGTATACCGGGTGGGCCGAGTACGAGCTGCGCTTCGGCGAACGCTTGCGCGCGTGGAATCAGCCGACGCGGACGCTGCCAGAACCGGGGGTGCCGCTGCTGTCGAGCACGCTCGCCGACGGGGGGGTGCGCTACACGGTGAGCCTGTTCGCCGTCCCCGTCGGTGGGCGGCCGGTGGCGTATGAGACGGTGACGGCCGCCAACGGCTCTGGTCGACCGGAGGAGGCCAAGGTGGCGATGGTGCTCGCCTACACCCGCGGCCGTCAGATCCGCGGCCCGCACGGCGTGATCACCGACGCCTATCGATACGAGCGCCCGGTGAGCCCCAGCGCCCTCGGCGCCTACGAACAGCCCGGACAGCGGTTCTCCAGCGCGTTCAACTACACAGTCGCGGGCCGCGATCTCGACCGCTCCGGCCTACTGCTGGCGCGAGGCCCGGCCGCTCCCAGCCGGCCGCTCGCCACCTCCGCTCGTGGCCCGCTCGTGAGGCCCCCGCGGAGGTCCGGTGCGACGTCCCCTCGGAGTCTTAGCGCGACACCAGCTCGAAATCCAGGCGCGACGACCCTTGCGGGGAACACCCCCACCGCGCACCACGACGGCCGGATGTTCAGCACGCGTCTGGCGGCACACACCAGCGTGAGCTTCACCTGGCAGATTTCGCTTGACCCACCGCCGGCCGGCGCGGGTGCCGACCGTGCGCTCGACGCCCTGCCGCTGGGCGCCGCGCGGGCCGCGCTGCACACGTTGTGGGCCTCTCAGGAGGCTGGGATGATGCGGATCGAAGTGCCCGAGGCGAAGGTAGACGCGACCTATCGCGCGGCGATTGCGGAGATGCTCGAATCGCGCATCCTCACGCCCAGCGGCTGGGAGCAGTGCCCCAACCGCCTGCAGTACCGCGCCTTCTGGGTGCGCGACGCGGCGATCGAGACGCAGGCGCTCGACCTCGCCGGGTTGCACGCCGCGGCTGCGCAGAACCTCGGCTTCATCGACGCCTTCCAGCAGCCCAACGGCCTCTTCATCAGCCAGGCCGGGCAGTACGACGAGTGGGGGCAGGCGCTGTGGGCGCTCGCTCAGCACGCAGAGCTCGCCGGGGAACCGGCCTACGCCGCCGCACAGCTTGGGCGGATCGGCGCCGCGATCGGCTGGCTGTTGGCGGCCAGCGCGGCCGACCCACTGGGGCTGCTGCCGGCGAGCAACCCGGATGACAACGAGCTGGCGTACGGGCACATCACCGGGGACAACCTGTGGGCGGCGGCAGGGCTGCGCTCGGCGATCGCCGCGGCCACGCTGGCGGGGCAGGCGGGGAACGCCACCAGCTGGGTTGGGCCGAGCGCCGCCGGCGCGGGGGCCGACGCCCATGCCACCGCTGCCACCACGGCCGAAGCGGGTGCCGACGCTGCCGCCTGGGCAACCCTCGATCAACGCTTCGAGGTGGCCCTCGACCGCGCGATCGCCACGGCCGTGGCCCACGAAGGCCACATCCCCCCGGTGCTCGACGCAAAGGGCGGCCAGGATTGGGGCAACTACTGGGCGGCCTTCCCCGTGCAGGTGCTGGGCGCCCACTCCCCCGCCGTCACCGCCACGCTGCGATGGGCGCGCGCACACATGGCCGAGGGCCTACCCACCTACCTCGGTGGCAGCGAGCTGCACGACTACCTGGGCTTCCGGATCTTCCAGACCGAGCTGGCCGCAGGCGACGCCGTGGATGCAGTGGCGGGGCTGTACGCGGAGCTGGCGCACACCACCGCCACCGACGGCGGCTGGGAGACCGGCATCGCGCCCTTCGGCGGTCGCGCCTCGGCCACCAACCTCGCCCCGCATGGCACCTTCGCCGCCGAATACGTGGCGCTGCTGCGCAACATGCTGGTGCAGGACACGCCCGCCGGGGGCGTGCAACTGCTCACCGGCGCGAGCCCCGCGTGGTTGGGGCCGGGGCAGCGCATCGCTGTGACGGGCGCACCCACCGACCACGGGGTCATCTCGTTCACCTTGCGCTCCACGCGGCGGGGGGAGAACCTCACCTGGCACGACACCCTGGCCGCCGGCACCCCGCTGAGCTGGAGACTGCCGGGGTGGGCTCGTGACGTGCGCACCGCGAATGGGCCGGTGAGTGGCGGGGCGATTGCGCTGCACGGCGGGGCGATCGCGCTGAGCGGCGACTCGGGCTCGCTCACAGTGACGTTCGGTGGTCGCCGTCCGGCGCAATCCTACGCTCGGGCCGTGGCCGCGCTGAACGCTGCCTATCGGGCCCACGGCCGTCCCGCTCCGCTGATGCCCGCCCTCTGAGTGCGTACGCCTGCCTATGGGATGCTGCCAGGTAGGTGAAGACCGCCCCGCGGTGCCGCGAGGCCGACCACGGTGGGACCGTAACGAAATCGTTATACACGCGAGCGAAATCGTCACACCCCCGTGATGGCGCAGCGAGAATAGTGTACGTATGGATGTGGTGGCGGTGGTGATCGGGATCGCGATGTTCGCAATCCTGCTCGCGATAATCGAGGGGATCGACAAAATATGAGCATGCCTCCGTTGGGCGCGTTCATCGCGCACATGAGCGGCGCCGACTTCTTCGGGCTGGTCGTCACCGTGCTGATCATTGCCTACCTCTTTTACGCATTGATCCGCGGAGAGAATCTCTAAGTCATGACCTTCTACGGCTGGCTGACGATCGTGCTGTTCGCGATCATCCTCACCGTGCTCGCGCTGCCACTGGGCAGCTACCTGGCGAGTGTGTACGCCGGCCAGCGGGTCTTTCTGACGCCGCTGTTTGCGTGGCCGGAGCGGATGCTCTACCGGATCCTGCGGGTGAATCCGAAGCTCGAGCAGGATTGGAAGGCGTACGCGAAAAGCCTGATCGTATTCTCGCTCGCGGGGTGGCTGCTGCTGTACCTGATCCTGCGTACGCAGGACGCCTTCTGGGTGCCCCACGCGCTCAACCCGCTCGGCTACCACTCGCCGTCGTGGAACGTGAGCTTCAACATTGCCTCGTCGTTCATGACCAACACCAACTGGCAGTACTACAGCGGCGAGACGACGATGAGCTACTTCACCCAGATGGCGGGCCTCACCGTCCAGAACTGGCTGTCGGCCGGCGTCGGGATCGTCGTGGCGGTCGCCTTGGTGCGCGGGCTGGTCGGTCGCACCGGCAAGAGCCTCGGCAACTTCTGGCAGGACATGGTGCGCACGATCCTGTACGTGCTCGCGCCGCTCTCGGTGCTGGTCGCGCTCGTGCTCGCCTCCCAGGGGGTGATCGCCAACTTCTCCGACTATCTGGTCGTGCACACGATCACCGGCCTGAAACAGACGATCGCGATGGGCCCGGTCGCCTCACAGCTATCGATCAAGATGCTCGGCACCAACGGCGGCGGCTTCTTCAACACCAACTCGGCGCACCCCTTCGAAAACCCCACGCAGTTCACCAACTTCTTCGAGATGCTCTCCGTGCTTCTCATCCCGGCATCGCTCGTGTTCATGTACGGGCGCATGACCGGCAACCGTCGCCAGGGGTTTGCGATCTACGGCGTGATGATGTTCATGTTCCTCGGCGCCGTCTGCGTCGCCTACATCGCCGAGGCGCATGGCTCGCCCGCCCAGCACGCGGCCGGTTTGCACACGGGTGTGATCCACGGCTCGGGCGGCGGCAACATGGAAGGCAAGGAGCAGCGCTTCGGGATCGCCGGCTCTGCCCTGTTCGACGTCGTCACCACCGTCACATCGTGCGGGGCCGTCAACAGCGCGATCGAGTCGTTCACCGGCATCGGCGGCGCCGTGCCGTTCGCCAACCTTTCGGCCAGCGAGGTGATCTTCGGCGGTGTCGGCACCGGGCTGTATTCGATCCTGCTGTATGTGCTGCTGGCGGTGTTCATCGGCGGGCTGATGGTGGGACGCACGCCGGAGTGGCTGGGCAAGAAGCTCGAGGCGCGCGAAATCAAGCTCGCCGGCCTTGCCATCTTGATCACGCCGCTGGCGGCGCTGCTCGCCACGGCGCTCGCGACAGCCAGCAGCGCCGGGCGCAAGTCGATCGCCGAAGTGGCGACCTCCGCCAAGCTCGGCACCCACACGCCGCAGGCCTTCTCCGAGAGCTTCTACGCCTACCTCTCGCAGGCCAACAACAACGGTTCGGCGTTCGCCGGCTACACCGGCTACATCCAGCCCAACGCCGGCAACCTCGGCGCGCACGGCATCAGCTTCGCCGACCTGCTCGGCGGCTTCGACATGATGTTCGCGCGCTACGCGCCGATCCTGTTCGCGCTCGCCGTCGCTGGCGCGCTCGCCGGCAAGCGCGTCACGCCCGCCGGCCTCGGCACGATGCGCACCGACAATGGCACGTTCGCGGTGCTGCTGATCGGCATCATCGTGCTCGTCGGCGCGCTCACCTTCTTCCCCGCCCTGCTGCTCGGTCCGATCGTGCAGGGACTGACCGGACACCTCTATTGAGATGAAACGCGACATCGTCACTTCCGCAATCGGCATCGTGGTTTTCACGATCCTGCTCGGGCTGGTCTACCCGCTCGCGATCACCGGCATCAGCCAGGTCGCCTTCCCCGGCAAGGCCAACGGCCAGCAGATCAAGCTCGACGGCAGGGTCGTCGGCTCGAAGATCATCGGCCAGAGCTTTGCCAGCCCGGTGATCGGCAAGAACGGCAAGCCCGAGGAAAAGGAAGAAGAACTCGTCACCGAACCCGATCCGCGCTACTTCCAATCGCGCCCATCCGCCACCGAAGATGGGGCGTACAACGCCGCCGCCAGCACCTTCTCCAACCACGGGCCCAACAGCGTGAAGACCAAGGAAGCCGACGAAGAAAACATCAAGGCCTACCTGGAACTGAACAAGAACCCGGTTACCCACGCCGAATACGATCCCGGGCTGACGGTGGCGAAGATCCCGGTCGATGCGGTCAACAGCTCCGCCTCGGGGCTCGACCCCGAAATCTCACAGGCCAACGCCTGGATTCAGGCCCACCGCATCGCGGCCGTGCGTCATCTGTCGCTTCTCACGGTGAATGACCTCATCTCCAAGTACACCTCCGGGCGCGGCCTCGGCTTCTCCGGCGAACCGGGAGTGAATGTGCTCCAGCTCAACCTTGCTCTCGACCGCCTGACTGGAGGAACGGGCTGATGTCAACGATTCCGGCAGCCACCGAACGTCAGGCCGTGTCGCTGTTCCAGCGTGACATCATCGTCCCCGCGTTGATCGACAGCCTCAAGAAGCTCGACCCGCGCGTGCAGGCCCGCAATCCCGTGATGTTCGTGGTCGAGATCGGCTCGGTGATCACGACCGTGACATGGCTGATCCAGGCCTTCGGCGGCAAGCCGCTAGGCGGGGGGCACCAGCCGGCGTGGTACACGTTGACGATCGCCGTGTGGCTGTGGCTGACGGTGATCTTCGCCAACATGGCGGAGGCGTTCGCCGAGGGACGCGGCCGCGCGCAGGCCGACACGCTGCGCTCGATGCGCAAGGAGACGGTGGCGACGATGCGCGACGGCTCCAGCAGGGCCGCCTCGGAGCTGACCCGCGGCGACATGGTGGTGGTCGAGGCGGGCGAGCTGATCCCCGGCGATGGCACCGTCACCGAGGGGATCGCCACGGTCGACGAGTCTGCGATCACGGGCGAGTCGGCGCCGGTGATCCGTGAGTCAGGCGGCGACCGCAGCGCCGTCACCGGCGGCACGCGTGTGACCTCCGACCGGATCGTCGTGGAAATCACCCAGGAGCCCGGGCACTCCTTCCTCGACCGCATGATCGCACTGGTGGAGGGAGCCGAGCGGCGCAAGACGCCCAACGAGATCGCGCTCAACATCCTGCTGGCTGCCTTGACGCTGATCTTCATGATCGTGGTTGCCACGCTGCGCCCGTTCGGCCTGTTCGCCGGCACGGCGATCTCCGAGACGACGCTGATCGCGCTGCTGGTCGCGCTGATCCCGACGACGATCGGCGCGCTGCTGAGCGCGATCGGGATCGCGGGGATGGATCGTCTCGTACGCCGCAACGTGCTCGCCCTCTCCGGCCGCGCGGTGGAGGCCTCGGGCGACGTCGACGTGCTGCTGCTCGACAAGACCGGCACGATCACGATCGGCAACCGCCTCGCCTCGGAGTTCATCCCGATGCCGGGCGTCGCCGAGTCCGACCTCGCCGAGGCGGCGCAGCTCTCCTCGCTGGCGGATGAGACGCCGGAGGGCCGCTCGATCGTGGTGCTCGCCAAGCAGTACGGGCTGCGCGAGCACGACATGAGCACGCTGAACGCGACCTTCGTGCCGTTCACCGCGCAGACGCGGATGAGCGGCGTCGACTACGACGGACAGCAGCTGCGCAAGGGCGCGGGCGACGCGATCGTCGAGTTCGTCAAGCAGGAGGGCGGCTCGCCGCCGCCGGAGCTGCAGGCACAGCTGGAGCGGATCGGCCGCGAGGGCGGCACGCCGCTGGCGGTCGCGCGCGACAGCCAGGTGCTGGGCGTGATCTACCTCAAGGACACGATCAAGGAGGGGATGAAGGTCCGCTTCGACCACCTCCGCGCGATGGGCATCAAGACCGTGATGGTGACCGGCGACAACCGCCTGACGGCGGCCAAGATCGCCGAGGAGTCGGGCGTCGACGACTTCCTCGCCGAAGCCACGCCCGAGGCGAAGCTCGCGCTGATCCGCGAGCAGCAGCAGGAGGGGCGCCTGGTGGCGATGACGGGTGACGGCACCAACGACGCGCCGGCGCTCGCGCAGGCCGACGTGGGCGTGGCGATGAACACCGGCACGCAGGCGGCGCGCGAGGCGGGCAACATGGTCGACCTCGACTCCAACCCGACGAAGCTGATCGAGATCGTCGAGGTGGGCAAGCAGCTCTTGATCACGCGCGGCGCGCTGACCACCTTCTCGATCGCCAACGACGTCGCCAAGTACTTCGCGATCCTGCCCGCTGTGTTCATCAGCACGTACGCGACCACGGCAGGTGGCAAGGGCCCGCTGCACGTGCTCAACATCATGGATCTTGGCACGCCGGAATCGGCGATCGTCTCGGCGATCATCTTCAACGCGCTCGTGATCCCGCTGCTGATTCCACTGTCGCTGCGCGGCGTGCGCTACCGCCCGATCGGCGCGAGCGCGCTGCTGCGGCGCAACCTCTGGATCTACGGCCTCGGCGGCCTGATCGCCCCGTTCATCGGGATCAAGCTGATCGACCTCGTCGTGCACAACCTGCTGGGGGCGTAGCGCCTCCGAGTCAGCCACGGTTCCCGCCTGGCTGGCGCCCGGATCAGCCCCTGATCGCAGACCCGGGATGGAGGCTACTGCCGGCAGATCCGGGGGCGGGGGCCGTTACTCTCCAGGGCGAGTCATTTGAGTGCCATCGCCACACAGCCGCCGCCTCCACTGGGGGCGCCGCCGCCCGGCCCAATCCCCCCGGAGCCCCCGCGCCGCCCCTGGTGGATGGCCAAGCGCGTGCTGCTCGGGGGGATCGGCGTGGTGCTGCTCTCGGGCGCGGCGAGCGCTGTGCTGGCCCGCAACGAGGTCAGCAAGGTCGTGGCGGCGCTGCGCCAGAACAAGCCGGTGAAGGTCGCCGCGAGCATCCTCCCGCAGGCGGCGAGCGGCGCGCCGGAGACGCTGCTGCTGGTCGGCAACGACGAACGGCCGCCCCCCAAGAGCAACCCCAGCGGGGCCGTGCTGCCGCACTCGAATGAGATGTTGCTGGTGCGGATCGACCCGAGCAAGCCGACGATCTCGATGCTCTCGATCCCGCGCGAGCTGCGCGTTCCGTTCACGCGGCTGAACGGGCAGCTGGAAGAAAACCGCATCAACTCCGCTTACACCTTCGGCTACGAGGAAAGCGGCGAAACGACCTCCGGCGGCGTGAAGCTGATGGTCGAAACGCTCAAAAAGGTGATCGGCATCACGCCCAACCTCGTGTTCGTCACCAACTTCAAACGCTTCAAGCGCGCCGTCGACGAAATGGGCTGCGTGTACATGACCGTCGACAAGCCCTACCACCACGTCAACGAACCGGGCGGCGAACAGTACTTCGAAATCAACCTGCAGCCCGGCTACCAACGGCTGTGCGGGCAGGAAGCGCTCGAATTCGTCGCCAACCGCCACGAAAGCACCTCGCTGATCCGCGATGCCCGCGACCAGCGCTTCCTGCTCGACGTCAAGTCCCAGTATGGGCCGACGCTCTTTGAAAACCGTGAAAAGTTCGAGCGCATCGTCGGCAAGGCGGTCGAAACCGACCTGCACAGCGAAGCGCAGGTGCTGCAGCTGCTCGAGTTGCTGGTCGAATCGGCCGGCAAGCCGGTGCGCCAGGTGCCCTTCCACGTCGAGCTGCACAGCACCTACGACACCGCCACCCCGCAGCAGATCGAAGAAGCGGCGCACTCCTTCATGAGCGGCACCGCCGCGATTGCCCCCCATCGTCTGCATGGCTCCGGCGGCGGGCACCGCTCCGCGCACGCTCGTCCCGCGCCCCCGCCGCCGTCGCTCTCGCTGTCGCCCACCCCAAGCTCCACGCTCGCGCAGGCGCGCACGATCGCCCCGCGTCTGCCGTTCGCCGTGCAGGTGCCGCGCGCCCAGGAAACCACCGCCGAATCCGAACCGGATGTGGTGCGCTGGTATGACATCGCTGGGCCCGGCCGGAAGCTGTACCCCGCCTATGTGGTCGTCGTCGACGAGGGCGAACTGGGCCAGTACTACGACATCCAGGGCAGCACCTGGACCGACTCGCCGCTCCTCGGCGACCCCAACCAGGAAGTCCACGTCGGCGCGCGCACGTACAGCCTCTTCTACGACGGCGAACACCTCAAGACGCTCGCCTGGCGCGAAGGGGCCGCGGCCTACTGGATCGAAAACACGCTCACCAACAACCTCTCCTCACAGCAGATGCTGGCGATCGCCGAGAGCACCCATCCGGTGATCGGCACCGCCAGCGCCGGATCGCACGGGGCGGCCACTCCTCGCAGCTTCAAACTTCCGCCGCCCGCGGCCCACGAGGCGAGCACGCTCGCCAAAGTCGGCGCGCTGCTGGGCTTCGTCGGCCTGCTCGTCGTCGGGCTGCTGGGGCTGTGGGTGCTTGCACGCCAGCGCGAACTGCGGGCGCTGCGCGAGCAGGTGGCGCAGGCGATGGCATTGGAAGCCCGTCAGCGCACGCGGGTGCGTTGAGCGGCCCCTACCACTTCACAAAATGAAGGGTTGGGGTCCAAAGACAACGTATTCCCCCGGGGAGCCGACCGACCTACTACGCCCCGTTCACCAGCACCAGTGCGAACGCCACGTAGGCGGCGATGATCAGCGCGCCGGGGAGGCGGCGCAGGCCGCGGTCGAGGTAGGCGATCGCGAGCGCGGCGGCGGTCAGGCCGAGGTAGCTGACCGCGACGAACGTCGTCGGTCCGGACGGGGCGCCGAGGCCGACGATCGCCCCCGGGATCAGCAGCCCCGCGACGACGTTGAGCGCATTGCTGTTGAGCGCGGTGCTGAGCGTCGCCGCGCCCCGGCCGCGGGAGGCGAGGTAGACGGCGGCGACCGCGTTGGGCAGGCTGGTGACGGCGGCGAGGATCAGGCCGCCGATCACGATCCCGGGGATCGCGTGACGCGCGCCGAGCTCCGAGCCGGTGCGCTCCATCGCGATCGAGGCACCGACCACGACGAGCACCGCGAGCGCCGCCAGCACGCCGTCGCGCACGCCGCCGCGATCGGGGTGGATCGCCACTTCGAGCTCCTGCTCCTCCTCGCTCACCGCCTCCGCCAGCCAGCTCGCCCACGCGCCGGGAAGCCTCAGTCCCGCCAGTCGCTCGCGGCCGATGCCGAGGATCGCCAGATAGGGCAGCATCAGCGCAAGCGCGGCGAGCAGCCCCACCGCCGGCGGCAACGTCCCGACCACCACCAGCACGCAGATCCCGGCGATCCACAGGCTCACCGCGCCGCCGAGCTCGATCACGCGCCGGTGCAGCGAGATCCGCCCGGCGACGACCGCCGCCAGGCCGAGCAGCGCGGCGAGGTTGAAGACGTTGGAGCCGATCACGACGCCCGCACCGATGTGCGTGTCGTGCCGCGCGAGCGCTGTCACCGCGGCGGTGATCTCGGGCGCGTCGGCGGCCAGCGCGGCGAGCATTCCCAGCAGCGCCTCGGAGAGACCCAGCCGCGCCCCCACGCGCTCGAGCCGCACGACCAGTGCCCAGGACGCGCCAAGACTCACCACAACACCCACTAGGAAGATGGCGCCCAACAGCGTGTCGGACAAGCTCTGCAGGCTATCCGAGGTCGCGATCCCCCACCCAAGAGGGTGGCGCAGCCGGCAGATCCAGCCCTCGGGCCGTGTGCCCCCGGGGAGCCGGGCCCCTCGCTTTTCGGTCATGCAGCACAATGCCTGCGGTGGCCTCCGACCGCGGACATCTAAAGGTCTTCATCGGCATGGCGGCGGGCGTGGGCAAGACGTTCCGTATGTTGCAGGAGGGCCAGGCCGAGGCCGAGGCCGGCCGCGACGTCGTGGTCGGCTATCTGGAGCCGCACGGGAGGATGGAGACGGTCGCTCAGGCGGAGGGCCTGGAGATGGTGCCGCGCCGCCGGGTGCGCTACCGCGACACCGAGATCGAGGAGATGGACCTGCCGGGGGTGCTGTCGCGCGCGCCGGAGCTGTGCCTGATCGACGAGCTGGCGCACACCAACGCCCCCAGTGTGGAGCACGAGAAGCGCTACGAAGACGTGCGCAACGTGCTGGAGGCGGGCATCGATGTCTTCTCCACAGTCAACGTGCAGCACCTGGAGAGCCTCAACGACCAGGTGACCCAGCTGACGGGGGTGCGGGTGCGTGAGACAATCCCCGATGCGGTGCTGTCGGCGGCGGACGAGACGGTGCTGGTGGACATCACCCCGGAGGCACTGATCGGCAGGCTGCGCGCGGGCAAGGTGTACGCGCCCGAGCGGGTGCAGGCCGCGCTCAGCAACTTCTTCAAGATCGAGAACCTCGCGGCGCTGCGTGAGACGGCGCTGCGTCAGGTGGCGGAGGGGGTCGAGCTCGAGCGCCGCGGCCGCGAGGCGCCGGTGGCGCGCCGGCGCGAGGACAGCCTCGTCGCGAGGACCACCCCGCAGGTGATCTCCGAGCGGCTGCTGGCGCTGGTGACGCCGACCCCGCGCTCGCAGCGGGTGGTGCGCCGCGCGTGGCGCTCGGCGCAGCGGCTGGGGGCGGAGCTCGACCTGCTGGTCGTGCGCCCGCCCGACGCGACGCCCAGCCGCGGGGAGCGCGAGCAGCTGGAGGCGCTGCGCCGCCTCGCCTCGGTGTTGGGCGCGCACCTCCTGATCGAGGAGGCCGACGAGGTAGCGGAGACCGCGATCCGGGTGGCGCGGGGGCGGGGCACCACCTACCTGCTGATGGGCACGCCCAAGCCCCGCAACGCGTGGCGGCGGCTCAGCCAGCCGGCGCTGCCCTTCCAGCTGCTGAAAGGCCTGCCGGGGGTGGACTTGCGGATCGTCGCCGACCGCACGCTGCTGCCCACGGACGAGATCGCCGAGGAAGAGGGGGCGGCGCTGTGACTACCCCGCTCGCGGCGGTGCTGATCGTGGTGGCGCTGGCGGCCGGCTTTGGCGCTGCCGTCGGAATCGAGCGCTGGCGGCGCGGACGCGCGCTGCGCAGCGGCGAGCGGGTGCGCCGGATCGCCTTCCCATTCACCGGCGAGGCGCTCTCCGAACCGGCGCTGGCGGCCGCGCTACGACTGGCGCGCGCCGAGAACGCGACGCTGATGCCGGTGTACCTCGCGCTGGTGCCGCTGCGCCTCTCGGTGGACGTGCCGCTGCGCAGCGAATGCGACGTGGCGCTGCCGATGCTGGAGGCGATCGAGCGTCGCGCCGCCCTCGCGGAAGTGCCGGTCGATTCGCGCATCGAGCGCGGGCGCACGGTGCGCCACGCGCTACGCGAGCTGGCCGCGCACGAGCGCTTCGATCGGATCGTCGTGGCGGCCGGCGCCGACAGCTCGGGAGAGGGCTTCACGCCCGAGGCGGTGGCATGGCTGCTGAGCAACGTCCCCGGCGAGGTGATCGTGCTGCGGGCGGCCAGCGCGGCGCCGCAGACCGCGTTACGGCCGGAGGAGGCGGCGCAGGCCGCATTGCATGCCGGGGAAGTGGCGCCACCGCAACCAAAGGACGCCTAGCCTGTTGCGATGAGCATGTCCCGATCCTTCCCCCGCCGGCCGAAACGGGGACTCGCGCCTAAGGCGAGTGCCTTAGGGCTTCGGCCGATCTCCCATCGGCCCACAGCCGCGCTGCTCTTCGCGGCGCTGATCGGCACGCTGGCGCTCACGGCGACCCTGGCCGCGCCGGCCGGCAGCTCCCCCACCCGCTCCGTGATCGCGCGCGGGGCCTCGACGACTGGGCGCGGGGCCTCCAAAACCGCGCGCCCGCATGGACCGTCCTACATCACCGGTCTCAGCGACTCGCATGACGAGATGTTCGGCAACTCGCTGTGGCAGCAGCTGCACACGCAGATCGCGCGCCTGACGGTGCCCTATGACGTGGCCGTGCGGCCATACGACCTGGAGCAGGCAGAAGCGTGGATCCACGCTGCGGAAGCGCGCCACCAGAAAATCCTCCTTGCCTTCTACCACTCCGAGTACACGCCGATGAAAATGCCGAGCGTCGCGGTATACAAGCGCGACGTGGCGAAGTTCATCAAGAAGTTCCCGCACATCCGCGAATACCAGGCGTGGGATGAGGCCAACCGCGGGTACGTTCCCGGCTACTTCCAGAGCCCCACCGCTGTTCAGGACGCGCAGTACTACCAGGCGCTCAAGCGCGACTGCATACCCTGCACCGTGGTCGGGTTGGACGTGCTCGACCAGGACGACATCTACCCCACGATCGACTACATCGACGAATTCAAGCGCGAGATCGGCCGCCTGCGGACGGTGATGCCGACGACCTGGGGTCTGCACGACTACTCGGACGTCAACCGCTTCGAAAGCTGGCGCACGCGCGACCTGGAGGCCGACCTTGGCGGTGAAGTGTGGCTGACCGAGACCGGCGGGATCGTGAAGTTCGGCGGCGCCTTCCCGAACAACCACGGCTCGGGTCTCAGGCGGGCGGCGAAAGTGCTGCAGTTCACGTTTGGCGTGGCGGCCTCCAACCCGCGGATCAAGCGCCTCTACATCTACGACTGGACGGGCGGCACGGCCTCGACCCGCTTCGACGCGGGCTTGATGAACGCCCACTACAAGCCCCGGCCCGGCTACGTGGTGGTCTGCAGGCAGCTACACGCCGCGCACTGCAACGTCAAGACGGTCGACAACTGATTCGGTCGAAGTCTTCGCGGCCTCCCCTGGCGTGTTGCGCCAAACCCGCGCCCCCACCAGCGCGACCAGCGCGAAGCCGCAGGCCAGCGGGACGAGCGCGCGCAGCGGGTAGGGGCCGAAGTAGGCGCCCTTGGTGAGCGCCTTGGGGTCGCCGGAGTGGAGGATGTCGAGCAGACCCTGGTGGTCGATGCCGAGCAGCGTGGGGGCGAGCGCGGCGTACAGCGCCCAGGCGCCAAGTGCGAGCAGACCGGCACGCAGCGAGTGGCCGGTGAGGCGCATGCGGGGGGTGACGTACGCCGCGAGTCCGATCGCGCCGAACGCCGGGAGCAGGAATACCCAGATCTCTCCCCAGCCGCGGCCGAGGCCGTAGGCGGTGGCGATCGTGGGCTGGAAGTAGCCGTTGAGGAGGTGGCGCATCCAGCTGACGGTCTCGGTCTCGTAGCCGATCAGGGGGTGGGCGATCGCCGCGAGCACATTGCACGTGATCGAAACCGTGGCGAGCGCGATCGTGGGGCCCGGCCAGCGCTCGAACGCGATCGCCAGCCCCAGCGCGAGGAACGGCAGGATCGTGGCGAGGAAGCGCGGGCCGGGGGTGCCGCCGCCGAAGGGCAGGAAGTAGCCGGAGTTGTAGGTGAGGTACAGCAGGCACGTGGCGCCGATCACGAGGGCCTCGGCGCGGCGCCCGCGGCGATACAGCGCGACCGCGCCGAGCGCCCCCATCGCAAGCACCGGCGAGAGCGTCGCCAGGCCGCGAGAGTCACCGAGCAGCGTCGCGGCCACGCGCAGGGAGGGGGCGGTGATCCCGAAGAAGCCCTTGTGCTGCTGGGGCACGTTGGCGTAGGCGACGTGCGTGAGCGAGTGGAAGGCGGCGAGGTTGTAGAGCGCGAGCGGCACCAGTCCCACGAGCGCTCCCACCGCGAAGGCGCCGCCGCGGCGCAGCACCCCGAGGGGAGTGAGCGTGTCGCGGCGCGAGAGCAGGTAGAGCCCGAGCACGCCGGCGAGGATCGCGAGCGGGTACTCCGAGGAGATCGCGTAGCCGAGCGTGAGGCCCGCCGCCCCGCAGAGCCATGCGCGTGAGGGCCCGTCGCGCTCGCGCATCAGCATCGCGAACGCCGCGAAGCCGAGGAACGCGGTGAAGATGTGCGAGAACAGCAGCGTTGAGAGGCTCAGCGCCATCGTGCCGAGTCCGAGCGTGACCGCGCTCGCGGCCCCGAACCCGGGTTGTAGGCGCTCGGCGACGCTCCACACGAGCACCAGCAGCAGCAGGCCGGGCAGCACGTTGCCCCACAGCCCGATCAGGTAGATCAGCTCGTCCGGTCCGGGCTGCGCCGGGGATTCCTCGGCCCACCGCGCGGCGTCCACGCCGTTCAGGACGGTGTACCAGGGCATCACGAACAGCGCCAGGCCGGGAGCGCGCGCCGAGTAGAAGTGCCCGTCGTAGCGCACCTTGTCGCCCGTGTTCTTCTCGTAGGGGTCGATCGTGGTCTGTTCGTGGTAGAGCGCCTGCAGCAGGTCGAAGTGCGAGGTCTGGTTCCAGGAGAAGTTCTGAATCATCGTCGCGTAGGAGAGCCCCACGAACAGCACCGCCACGAGCGCGAGTCGCCTGTTCCTACGTCTCATTTTCTGCTCCGCCGGAATCGGCGCACAGGATATGCGACGTTGTGGCGGTGGGGCACCGGTCGGGTTGGCCGTTCCGCGAGATGGATCTGCGCAACACTCCACGTATGGGTCTTCGAGGATGAGGAGGTTCGGCAGATGCGAGTCCTGGTAGTGGGAGCCGGCGGAGTGGGCGCGGCGTTCGCGGCGATCGCTCAGCGCCGCCCAGCGTTCGAGCACGTGGTGCTCGCCGATGTCTCTCCGCAGCGCGCCACGGACGCGGCCGCGCGCCTCGGCGAAGCCGGCCGCTTTACCGCCGAGCAGGTGGATGCCTCCAGCCGGGAGCAACTGGTGGCTCTGATCGCCAGGCTGAAGCCCGACGCGGTGCTGAACGCCTGCGACCCGCGCTTCAACGAGCCGATCTTCGGCGCCTGCTTCGAGGCGCGGGTGACCTACCTCGACATGGCGATGACGCTCTCGAAGCCCCACGTGCAGCGCCCGTACGAGCTGCCGGGCGTGATGCTCGGCGAGCACCAGCTGCAACGGCACGAGCAGTGGGAGCGGGCCGGGCTGCTGGCGCTGGTGGGGATCGGCGTCGAGCCGGGGCTGTCGGACGTCTTCGCGCGCTACGCCGCCGACGAGCTCTTCTCGCAGGTCGAGCAGGTGGGGGTGCGCGACGGCGCCGACCTGGTGGTGGAGGGGTACGACTTCGCGCCCACCTTCTCGATCTGGACGACGATCGAGGAGTGCCTCAACCCGCCGCTGATCTGGGAGCGCGAGCGTGGCTTCTACACCACGCCGCCCTTCTCCGAGCCCGAGGTGTTCGAGTTCCCCGATGGCATCGGCCCCGTGGAGTGTGTGAACGTCGAGCACGAGGAGGTCGTACTGATCCCACGCTGGGTGGCGTGCGAGCGGGTCACGTTCAAGTACGGGCTGGGGGATGAGTTCATCGGCGTGCTGCGCACGCTGCACAAACTCGGCCTCGACTCGACCGAGCCGGTGTCGGTGCGCGGCGTGGAGGTCTCCCCGCGCGACGTGGTGGCGGCCGTGCTGCCCGACCCCGCGACGCTGGGCGAGCGGATGAGCGGGCGCACCTGCGCCGGCACCTGGGTGACGGGCACCGGGCGGGATGGCGCCCCGCGTGCGACCTATCTCTACCACGTGGTGGACAACGAGCAGACGATGCGCGAGTACGGGTGCCAGGCGGTTGTGTGGCAAACCGCGATCAACCCCGTCGTCGCGCTGGAGCTGCTCGACGACGGCACCTGGCGCGGCACGGGAGTGCTCGGCCCCGAGGCGTTTTCGCCCGGGCCGTTCCTGGAGCGCCTGGCGGCGTTCGGCTCGCCGCACGGTCAGCGCGAGGAAGCGGTGTAATCCACCCTCTCCGTCGGCGCCCCGCGTGGGACGGGCGTTCCGACCATTGCGATAAGGCGGAGACAACCGCGCACGAGGGGACTGGGTGTGCCGGGATGACAACGGTCCCCGCGCGCCGCTGGCAGGTCGGCCGGCGCCTCAAAGGGACCGCGAATCACCTGTATCCATCACAAATCCCGACGTAGGTTGTGGTCACATCGTGTGATCGCCACGGGCGCGCCGCGGCGTCCCCTGCCTTGGGGGCTTGACAGCAAGCTGTGGATGTGGTTAGCTTGGGCGGTGCGGCGCGCCAGATGGTGTTGGGCGCCGGTGACATAGGGTCTGGTTGGGTCAAGCCTGTCTGTGGTTGACGTTGGAGTGCACTGGCAGATGTTGGGTCAGCGAGAGGGCTGGGTCGCGAACGCATGAGGGAGATTGTTTAGCGTGGTTTCTAGAGGGAGATACGTGCCGGGTATGTGCGCCGCAGAGTTGCGGCGTGAGGCTAGATGCATCAGCAGCCTGATGCATCTCTCTCTCTCTCTCTCTCTCTTCGGCTCTAGGGCCGACCGCTAGCCTTCGGGCTGGGGCGCGTTCGGGTTGTTCGGGTTCCCCCCGTGCGGGGGGTGGGTGTTAGATGCCCGCACGCGCGAGGGCACAGCGCGGGAAGGCGCGCCCTGGGGTACGCCGTCTTCCGCCGGGGCCGGCGGCGGGGGTTCTTACGGGTCGTGGTGTGCCGCGTGCGCAGGTGGTGGAAATTCAGCGCTCGCGGCTGCTTGCCGGGGCGGTGGGGAGCATCGAGGAGCTTGGGTATGCGCGTACGACGGTCGGGAGTATCGCCGGTCGTGCGCGTGTGTCGCGTCGTACTTTCTATGAACTGTTCGCGAACCGTGATGAGTGTTTGGCGGCAGTGTTGGAGGATGTCGTTGCCGCGGTCGCGGGCGAGCTGGCGGCGGCGGGGTTGGAGGGTGTGGCGTGGCGTGAGCGGGTTCGCGGGGGCCTGTGGACGATTCTCTCTTTTTTCGACCGTGAGCCGGCGCTGGCACGGGTGTGTGTGGTGCAGGCGTCGCGTGGTGGTCCGGAGGTTTTGAAGCGTCGCGAGGAGATTCTCGCGCGGTTGACGTCGGTCGTCGACGAGGGTCGTTTGAAAGGCGCGCGTGGCGCGGAGTGCACGCCGCTGACCGCGGAGGGTCTGGTCGGGGCGGCCTTCACGATCGTCTACGCGCGACTGTTGCGGGGCGAGCGCAAGCCGCTCACCGATCTGCAGGGGGATCTGATGGGGATGATCGTGCTCCCATACCAGGGCGCGGCGGCAGCGCGCCGCGAGCAGGCCCGGCCCGCGCCTCCCGTCCGCCGCAGGCCCCCTGTCACGTCTGCCGTTGCCGCGACCCCGACCGCAACCGATCCGCTCGGGGGTGTGTCGATGCGCCTGACCTACCGTACTGCCCGCGTTCTCGAAGGAGTTGCGGATCACACGGGGGCGAGCAACCGGCAGATCTCCGACTACGCCGGGATCCGCGACCCGGGACAGGTCTCGAAGCTCCTACGGCGCCTCGAGATCCTCGAGCTGCTCGCGAACTCGAGCGGGGGTCACGCCAAGGGCGAGCCCAACGCATGGACGCTCACCGCCAAGGGCGAGCAGGTCGCGCGGAGCGTTCGCATTCACAGCGCTCCTCACGAGCGGGAGGCCGCGTGATGTGTGACCTAGACCGCCGCTGCGACTTGACAACCCGCGACCCGCATTTCGCGGCATGAGCACCACAACCAACCATGGCAACCACAGGAAAGGCACGACCGTGATCAACACAGAGCACTCACCGAAGGCGCCGCACAGCACCGGTATCTTCGCGGCGCTCCGTGCCCTCCTCCGTATCAAAGGGAGTGGTGCGCCCAAAACAGTCCAAGGCACACGTACGCCTTCACCGACACGGGCCCTCACCACGATCGCCGCCACCCTGCTCGCGAGCGCCGGCGTGACCGCTGCTCTCTCCGCCACGGCCTCGGCCTACGCCACGATCGAAGGCCCCCCGGTCTTCTCCTCCGCTCCTGGTCTCCCCGACGGCCGTGTCTATGAACAGGTCTCCCCGGCGGATAAGAACGGCAACGAGGCGGGCGCGACGACGAGCCCGTTCATCACGGGCGCTACTCAGCGCTATGGATATGCGGCGCCCGAAGGAAACTCAGTGCTGTTCGAAGGAACCGGTCCGATGGGCGAAAGCCCCTCGCCCGACAGCGTGCTGTTTATGGCGCATCGCTCGAGCACGGGCTGGAGCACGCGGGCGCTCGCACCGGCCCCGCAGGGGAAGCCGGTCGGAGCCCTGTCCGCGCAAGCTGGCTATGTCGACCCTTCGCAGGATCTCTCCCACTCGATGCTCCTGGCCGGCGGCTACGCGCTCGCCCCCGAGCCCAATGTTCCGTGTGAAGGTGATGAGCAGCTCTATCTCACCGGCCGTGACCCGTTCGTCGCGGCCACGTGGCTGGAGCAGCCCGCGATCGATGATCCGATCGAAAACTGCGGATCCTACCTAAGCTCGGGGGCGCCCGCCGGCGGCACGCCTGATTTCAGCACCGTTTACTTCACCTACCCCGGGACGCTGCTCCCCGAAGACGCATCGCGCGCGCAGCACGTCAGCAGCGGAGTACATGTCGAGGCACAGGTCGAAGCGTGGGGCTTCTATGAAGACCACGAAGGCGAACTGCGCGAGGCCGGGGTCCTGCCCGCTGATTCGCCGTATCCGGGTGAACCGAGCCCGTTCGGCGCGGTCCCGGCCGCTTCAGGGCACGGTAAGGCGCTCGCGGGTAATCAGGTCTCCGAAAATGGGTCGCGCGCCTTCTTCGTCAGCCCCGACCCGGACTCCTGCGCCGGTGGTCACAACAACTGCACGCTCGATCCACCGGAGCTGTACGTACGCGAAAACGGCGCCAAGACCGTGCTCGTGTCGCAGTCGCAGCTCCCGGGCGAGGCGGGAGAACCCGCCCCCAGTGGTCCGCTGCGGATGCCCAATCCGGCGCAGGAGACTGTGTACGGCAACACCGGGTCATACGTGTTTGCGTCACCCGACGGTTCGCAGGCGTTTTTCCAGAGCGAAGACGCGCTGACCGAGCCGGCTCAGGAAGCCTCGCCTGGAACCGAACCGAAGACGTATGACTTCGACCTCGAAACTGGCGCGCTGACGTATCTGCCGGGTGTCGTTGGAGAAATCGTCGCGACCAACAAGGACGGCTCCTCGTTTGCGTTCGTGAAGCCCGAAGCCGGGGCCGCCCCGGCGGAATTGGATCTGTGGTCCGCCGGCCCCTCAGGCGGGAGCGTGACTCAGGTCACGCAGCTGCCCGGACCGCCATCCTCTGACGTTGGTTTTGAGGGGGGCAAAAACGTTACCCCGTACGTCGCCGAGGGGCGCATGTCAACCGACGGCTCGGTGCTCGTGTTCGAGACGCTCACCCCGATCGCGGGCTTCAACAATGGCGGCACCCATCCGTTGAGCGGTGGCGGAGTAGGGCCTGGGACCGAACAGGTCTACCGGTATGATGTCCCCGCGAACACGCTCGGGTGCGTGTCCTGTCCGCCGCACGGGATCACGCCAAGCGGCGGCGCGTCGATCTCCTCTATACAGCCGAACGAAACGTACGAACAGAACGCCGGCGAGGACCAAGGGGTGGTAGATAGCCGCGGGATCTCCTCCGATGGCGATCGTGTCTTCTTCGATACGCCAGATCCGCTCGTCCCCCAGGACACGAACACAAACGCGCCGAAGGTCGAATGCACAGAAGCCAACTTCTGTCCGCAGGGGCGCGATGTATATGAGTGGGAGAACGGTGTCGTCTATCTGATCTCCGGTGGCAAGAGTCCGCGGGACTCGTTCCTGCTGGATAACAGCGAAAACGGCGCCGATGCCTTCTTCGCGACCACCGAAGGACTCGTTCCCGGCGATACCGACGGCGGTTACGACGTGTACGACGCGCGGGTTCCCCATCCGGGCGACAACCCGCCGGCGGCAGCGGTGCCGTGCGAAGGCTCTGTCTGCCAGGGCCCGCCAAACGTACCCTCTCCCCTGACACCCCCCGCCAGCGCGACGTTCTCCGGTCTCGGCAATCCGGCGCCCGAACCGGCGGCGACGCCACCCCCACCAAAGAAGACCACGACTAAGACGGTCAAATGTAAGAAGGGCTTTGTCAAGAAGAAAAGCAAGTGCATAAAAAAGGTGCGCCATGAACGCAAGAAGAACCGCAGGTCGAAGAAATGACCAGTGTGTTCTCAATGCGGCGCTATGCAGGAGATGGAGGTAGGCCCTCCGTGGTCGCCGTGCAGGCGGAGATCACAAA
>Ga0302325_10000365_pt1 | contig 127518 bp, 98 predicted proteins | sample Palsa_T0_2_FD_201948 | JGI IMG/M metagenome (GOLD analysis project Ga0302325, IMG submission 201948) | Peat permafrost microbial communities from Stordalen Mire near Abisko, Sweden - Palsa_T0_2 | ecosystem: Environmental > Terrestrial > Soil > Palsa > Peat permafrost | place: Sweden: Abisko...
TCAAGCATTGGCTTTCCAGGCTGTCTGACAACTTATTAGGTCCCGTCCATGAAGGCTTTGGGCGTTTCTTGCGGATGCATTCGGATGGATGTTACGAATTTTACAGTCATTACCCGATAAGCTAGTAAGTACATACTATTTGTCTCGTCGGTAATGTTATTTTCACAATGTCTTATGCAATACCCAGGCGTGTTACGAGTTGCGGTGCGGTTTTGAGGTGTAACATTTCGGATTTGCCGCAGAGGCAGATCGCCGCCGCCGATGGAGAACTCCAAATCCGATCATTGTAATTGCGCCTACGCAAGTTGGCTCGGGCACATTCGTAAGGCTGATTCCATTCGCAGCGGCAAACGAATCTAATGCGACAAGATCGGCGGCGGAAACAGCAGACTGATTGGCGTAATCGTTGAAATTGTCCGCCAGCAGAACGAAATCGCTGCCGTTGACCACCCCATCGTAATTGAAATCACCTTCGTCCCAGCCGCTAGTCACCGAGTCATTGAAGTTTGCTGCCATCAGCGTGAAGTCGGCACCATTGACTTTGCCGTCGAGATTAGCATCCCCGAGGAGGGTATACATGATCTCGATCGTACCCGAAGGCAGATTGGCCGGATTCCCCGGATCAGCCGAATCGGCATAGCCGATTCCATAGCTCGCATCGCCCTGGGCCATCGTGGACATGATGCCGCTGCCAGTCCATGTTCCATTCGCATAGCCGCTGGCGATCCAGGTGGCGATCGATGCGATGGGGTCGGCAGAAGAGCCGTAATTGATAAAAATATGGTTGTTGTTGAGGTCAAGCGCACCGCCGGGCGCGATCGAGAGTGCATCAAGCGTGGTAACATTCGCAGTGCTAGGTTCGAAAATGAGCTTTCCAGCCGATGGGACGGAAATCGCGGGGGTCGAAATGATCGAATCCGTGACAATAAGCGTACCGGATGTCCAGTTTAAGCCTGAGGGAGCGTCGACCTGCAGCATCGCAGTGTTTATAGACCCCCCCGCTAGATTTATAATACTGTTCGGCGACCCATATGCGGATAGCAATCCTGTCACGGATAACGTCGCGCCGGATGACACGGTGACCGTACCTGTGCCGTATCGTGGGTAAAATCCGCCAGTAAAACCAACAGCCACCGCACCTGCTGTCCAACTCGAGCCGGTGCCGCTGACAATCACAGACCCGTATCCTTGGTTTACGCCAACCATCGCGTAAGCCGAGCTGAGTAATCCACCACTGGTAACTGAAACGGTAGCGGTACTATTGTCCCCGACATCGAGGTAATAAGACGTGACTTGGCCGCCGGAAATGGAATTGAGCGTTCCGGTACCACCGCCTAACCCGATGGTGAGGCTAGAAGTTGAGAGAGTCGAGCCAGAGCCCTGAACGGTGGCGATTCCATCTCCGCCATTTCCGACAACAAGGCTATCGCTACCTGTCAGTTGCCCGCCGTTGGAGATCGTCAGGACTCCCGTACTGGGTATGGACGCCGAGGACTCACCCAAGCCTACTGATATTGCATCGTTATATGCCGCAGTATACGAAGAGCTATTCCCCGTGACTATCATGGTACCGGTGCCGCCGGCAGAGCCGATGGTCAGGCCTAACGAAGAATCAGTGCCCTTCGCTCCGGACTCAAATGTAATCGTCGACCCATTCGGCGCTCCAGCGGCGCTACTCACGACCAGTCCGCTTTCAGGCGCATTATAGGTGTCGGTGATCGTCATCGTACCGCCCGTAAGCTGGACCGCTGTGTCCACGCCACTAAAATCGGCGTTGGCGAAAATCGCCGAGCCGCCGGATTGGTTGTAGGCTCCATGAGAGGTTTCAAGAGTGCTAACATAAAGGCTGCCCCCCGAGAGGTTGTATGTATCCGTAGTGTAATACCCCCAACCCAAATTAAAGGTTGAATTCATCGTTACAGTACCGCCGGTTTGATTAATTGTCGTACCGGCTACATTGCCGCCGTTAACAATGAGGTTTCCCACGCCAGAAATATTCAAACTTTGCCCCACACCGCTAACAACCAGCGCCCCGCCATCGGTAACTGTGACATTAGTGCCGAGCGCGCCGCCGTTATCAATCGTCAGGCTGGAGTTAGTTAGATTCAAGACGCCGTGTGGGTCGTAGTTTAGCGAACCTCCGGGATCGACTTGAAGCGTGCCTACGGTAAGCGAGCCGTTGATCCAGCTCGTTGCTCCAACTGTGCTCGCAATGTTAAGAACTCCAGTCGAAGTGACATGCAAAGTTCCGGCTACTGTGACAGATCCGTAATCGTCGAACTGTCCACTAACGGTTAAGGTGTCAGAACGATTTGAGAGTTCCAGGGGCGTTGGGGAATAAAGTGTCAGATAGCTGCCCAGAAGGCCGCTGTTTCCGATAGTTAAACCGCTGTTGGTTAAGTTCAGAGTGCCGCCAGTCCAATCAAATACGTTGTTAATGCCTGGTGTCTGGATGCTTCCGGCGGAAAGCGTTCCCCCGGAAAGATTGAGCGTTCCATTGGTGGCGGTAAAATTGATCGCCCCCACGGAGGTGGTGCCGCCAGTGAAAGAAACCGTGCCGCTGGAAAGTGAGATTGCATTCGCCGAGAACGTACCGCCGCCACCGACCTGGAACCAGCCGCCAGAGACGGTAACGGTGCCATTCACGGTCGCAATGCCCTGGGAGGTTTGCGTATATTGAACTGATGGGTTGGCCTGAAACTCCGTGTCATTGGATGCGTCGGTGTACGTGGAATAGCCCCCCGAGTAGATAAGGTTGCTGGTATTGGCAAACTCGCCGACATAGAAATGTCCGCCCTGAGCGACTTGCAGCGTGCCGAGGGTTGCTGCCCCACCAAGGAGCTGAGCGGCGCCACCGCTTAGGGCGAAGCTATTGGCCGTTAAAATTCCGCCGACTTGTACGTAGTTGTTGGTGCTGGCGGACCCCATTGTAATCGAGCCGGATACGACCAGAGTTCCGCTGATCAAATTGTAGTTGCCCGTGCCAGATGCGCTTTGGTCGCCGATTCCCAGGCTTGATGTGTTGACGACAGAGGAGCCAAGCTGATCCACCTCGCCGGAGCCAACCAACCCGACGCGAAGAACTTGGTAAGCGGTGGACGATGTGCCGACGTTGATCGTCCCGCCATAGAACTGGGCGACGGAGTTGGTGTCACCGGCATAATATCCGACCTCGAGGGGACCGGCGATATTGACGGTCGAATTAGGGTCAGAGCGGAAATAAGCGTCGTTGGCAACAAATAGGCCGTAGCCGTCTTGGCTTCCTCCATCGTCGTAGACAGAGAAGGCGGTATTCGAGCCGACCTCGAGATATTGCCCCGCCGGGGACGTGTTGCTGAGGACGACATACGAGTCCGATGGCGCATCGTGGTAGACGTTGGAGCCGGAGGCGGACTCATATAGATAATCGCCAACGGCGGGCGCGAAGTAGCCGGAGGGGTAATCCCAGTTCGCGGAGTAATAATCGCCGGAGGTATTTTGCACGCCGCCGGCCCAGATGCCAGCATACTGCGGTGCCGCAACCGCGAATGGAGTATCGCACGGAAGTGCAATCCCGGCCGCTGCCCCCAAAGCGATTAGAGGCATCCATCGCGATGAAACTGCCCCGCGCACGCGGAACATCTTTTTCCGGCCGGAAGGTTTTTTATGCATCTTCCCTCTCCTAAAGTCCGGATCGCATTCTAGCTAAATGAACTTGGTAAGTTTTAGCTAAGGTTGCCCGAGATTTCCCCGATTGAACCCGCCGACAAATGTAGCCGGTAATTTTCCGGAGCATAGCGAGGCTTCGAGAACAGGGCAATAAATTCCTGTGACAATCTCAAATAGGCGAACATTGTGATCCTTCTTCGGAAGACATATTTGGTCGGCGATGCCGCAACAGAAGTCCCGCGCCGGCGGCGAGCAGTAGCGAACCGATTGTCGGCTCTGGAACGCTGGGGATTGTAAGGAACGGTTGACTGTCGTCGGCTGCGGTGAGATTGCCGCTGGTGTGAGCCTGTATGATTCCGTCGTCCATCACCAGATCGGATGCGGCGTCTGAGGGGACGGAATAAGAAACCGTGACTGAAGTAAAGGAGGCGGGTTGAGTTACCGGATAAAGCTGCCACAGGAAAATCCGCGAACCATTGTTGTAGGACGTATATTCGTCATTGATAGGAGGGGTGGGCGAGCCGCTGTAATTCTGGAAAGATATATTTAGCGAGTTGTTATCCCAACTGCCAGTCTGGCTGTCGGGTTGATCAATATATAGAAAAATACCAAGTGCGCTCGTACCATCGCCATCCGCCAAGGGAGTCAAATCAAAGCTGCCTGAGACAGATGAAAAGGTCTCTATAACAGTCGAACCAGGAGAGACAGGAACGGCCTGTGAATCGTTACCATACGAACCAAATAATGCCGTATCATAGGTCACGTCTTGCTGAAAAATGTCGTGGTAGGTTCCCGTTACAACTTGTGCTGGAACAATAATGGTTTGGGCCACAGAGTGAGACGCAAAGAAGGCATTTGCAATGAGGAAAATCCAGGCCGCGACCGCCCGCCGAAACACCTTCGTGCAATTAAGACGATTGATGAAGCGAGTACGCGAGTATCCCGATGTGCTCATATTGCTCTCCTCATCATCCAGCGAAGCCCGAAACTTTACGCCATGCATCAGAATCACCCAATAAGCGACTCGGTCTTCGCCGTTTGCGACAATCCAATCATAAAAAAGTCAGCCCAAGACGTGCGGCCGCACAAATCTACAAACTTAGTATTTCAATAGCAAGCAGCGATTTGTGGCGTCACTGTTTATAGTGACACCTCTTATGCCCACATGGTTCGCCCGCTTGCCAAAATCCTTAGTGGCAGTTCAAAACGATCATCTATGCCAACTCTGTTAGGGATTCGCTTCAAATAGCTACGGATCGTGCGAACGCTCAAATTCAGAGGGCGGAATGAAACGGCAATTGGATGATCGGAAGCCGCTTGTCTTCGGCAAGAATATGCAAAAATAACGGTGACCTTCTTCGAAACGCGCCGCATTGCGCCTCAAAGCGCCTCATTTGCAGATCATTGGCGGGACGGCCATGCCACTCTCAAATCACTTCCAGCCCGTCCTTATCCGGCAGTTTCGGAAAAGGCTTCGCCGGCAGCGTTTGATACCAATACGCAACCGATGCGATGTCATCCTGCAGCGGCAGATATCTCCCGCCGCTGCGCCAGCCGAGGGCCTGGATCGTCACCTTCAGATCGGATTCGAAGCGGATGGGATCGACGATGTGCCAGCGGTAGAGGCTGAAGCGGGTCTGGCTCCGATAGGTGCCATCCGGGCGGATGACCTGCGGCATGCCCGCGTAGGCGGTGGTGAATTCCTGGTATTGCTTGGTGTGCTGGTTCTCGAAGTTATATGAGCCACAAAAGTAGTCTTCGGTGCCGGTGCCGCAGATCGTGGGATATTCCCTGTCGCCGTCGAGGAAAAATTTGATCTCTCCTTCGCCCCACCAGCCGACGTTATTGACCTGCCAGGCCATGTACGTGCCGACGTATTGGCCGCGGCCCTGGACGTTGTCGAGGATGGTGTAAACCTCCTTGTACGGAAGCGGATTGACCCGGCGAAACTGGGCATGGAAATAAGCCGCATCCTCCGGCACATCGGTCAGCGTGTAGTTGATCTGGTAATAGAGCCCCATCTCCTTGTCTTCGATATTCTGCAAGGTAATTCGGCAGCGCTTGCGGAAGGGCATTTCCCAGTAGCAGTTGAAGGCGCTTCCGGGGTTGACGCACACGGCCAGTGAATTGACGGGAGCAAACGGAAGCGGGCTTGCCGATCCCCACCCCTGTCCCCATCCGCTGGCGAAGAAATCACCCACCGGGCATTCGACGCTGGGGTGGGTTTGATCGTCCCAGTAGATGCGGAGGATATTGAAACGCCAGGTGCCCGCGGGGGTCATCCAGATTTGCTGGATCGCGCCGGAGCCGGAGATATTGGCGATCTCGCGCTCCTCGCCGCTCTGGATTTTGATGGCGGGTGAGATTTTCCAGCCCGGCCCCAGGTCGCGCGCGCAGCCGGCGCCGGTGCCCTCGGTGGCCATGCCGCCGCGGCCTTTTTCGCCGGTCATGTTTTCGGCGCTGATGGAGCGTGTCCGGGCCTTGGAAAGCAGCGAAAGCGTCGCCAGCGATGATCCCAATCCGTTGTATGCCATGGGTGAATGCTTCCTTTTGGAAAAGTGATTATGCGCCCGAAAGCGCGGAAGATTTTCGCCGCTGCAGGCGCACTTTTGAGGTCACGGCCGTTTCGTATTCCTCGAAGATCAGCAGTTCGTTGTGCGGTTTGAGCCACGCGCGCGGCACGTGATAATATCGCTGCGTCGGCTCACCGTCGCGCTCGATATACAGCCCCGCAGGCTGAGGGAGATGCCAGGTGTCATCGGAACCATACCCGCGGCCTTCGATGAGCCAGTGCCGGCCGATCGACCGGCCATTGATGAAGATCATTCCCTTTCCAAGGCCACTGGCGTCGAGACGGAAGTCATGACCCGCAGCCAGATCAGCGGCGCTCAGGTCAAATCGCACCCGATGCCAGGCGCAGGGCTTGGGAGATTTCAGGGGTTCCCAAGGCACTTTGCTCGTATCGCGATCAACCCCGAGCAACTCGCCGGCAAGGCATGGCCGAATGGACCATGACTTGATGGAATTTCCATCCAGCGAGACAGGCTGCCAGATTCCCTTGCGCTCGAATTGCATCGGAAGCGAGATTTGCCAGTCGCCTTTGATGAGACCGAGGCTGGCCGTGAGAATGTCCAGTTGATGTTTGCCTTTGCCAAGCTGGAGCGAAAATTGCTGGGAGAAATGGCTGAACTGCTGCTCGAGGGAATTGACCTCGGCGCCAATGATCGGCGTTTCAACTGAAACCGTCGGCCCGCGATTTTCCGCCAGCGGCGGCTGCGTGCGGGCGACATGATGCCCATCAATGTAGATCGTCAGCACGTCGCCGCAGCGGTCGAGATTCAGCGAGTGAACGCCATCGCGATCGGCCTGAATCTCGGCGCTGTACCAGCAATAGTCGCTCTGATCGCCGGTGAGCAGGAGCTGCTCGACCGGCTCGGGTGCGAGCTTTGGCGCATCGCGGCGATCGGAAGGCATCGGCTCGGGCCAGCTTTGCCATCCCTCAAGCGGCGCGAGCGATTCCCATTTGGGCTGCGGAAACTTCCCGGAGATTCGGCGGAAATCGGCGGAGGTGTCGAGCAGGGCTTTTTCGTTGCCGTCCAGCACGCGAACGGACAGGGCTTCGCTGTCGATCTCCATGGAGAGTTTTCGATCGCCCAGCGACCAGGTGATGCAGTGGCGGTCGATGACGCGCTCGCCGGCGAGCAGCAGTTCCTGGTGGTCGCGGAGAAGTTTGTGGATCTCCGCGAGGAAAACGCCCTTGGCGGTCACCCCGCCGAATTCGTCCAGGGGCGCGCCGAAATCGTAGCTGGTGGTCTGCAGGTACATGCTGGTCCGGCCGAAATTGGTTCCGCCGTGCCACATGTAATAATTCCATGCGCTGCCGCCCCGGCCGATGAAATCCAGCAGGTGAAACGCGATGTTCTGTGGCTCGCGGCAATGATGCTGATAGCCCCACGTGTCGTACCAGGCCGTCCAGAATTCGGTCCAGACCAATGGCACATCCGGCTGATCTGCACGCTGATGATCGACGCGACGCTGATCGATGTGGAAACCATTCATGGCGGAGAGAACGCCGGGCAGCGCGGTGTCGCCGGTTTCGCACATCAGCAGCGGAACATCGACGCCGAGCTTTTGCGTCACGTCCGCGATCCAGCGGATATATCGGTGGCCGTCTTTGCCGTAGCGCTTGGCGACGTTGGCATATTCGTTTTCGACCTGCACGAGATGCACCGGCCCGCCATGGCTCGCGAGGCAGGGGCGGATTTCTGCGATCAGGCGGTCGAAATATTTCTCGACGCGGTTCATGAAGGGCTGGTTGAACGTGCGGAAAACAACGCCGGGTTCATCACGGAGATAGGGGGGAAAGCCGCCGTAGTTCCACTCGGCGCAGCAGTAGGGGCCGATGCGGAGGAAAACCTTGAGATTCCGCTGAGCGCAGAGATCGATGAAATGCCGGATGTCGCGGTCGCCGGTGAAATCGAATCGGTCGCGCTCGATTTCGTGCCAGTTCCAGAAGACATATGAGGCGATCCAGTTGAGGCCGCAGGCGGCGGAGTTGTCGAGAATGACGGGCCAGAGTTCCCGGGGCGAGCGGGCAAAATGAATCTCGCCGCTGATCATCAGCTCGCGCTGGTGATCGATGCGGAACGAGCGTGCGTCCCAGGTGAGCGGCTTCGCCTGCGATGTTTGGCCCATGCGGTGGGATGGTAACGGGATTGATGGGACAGTTGAAGCAGGCCGCATGGTGGCATGGGCGTCTCGCCCATTTTTTGCCTGTCCAATAAAAGAGATGGGCGAGACGCCCACGCCACAATAAAATCAATTCCATGAAATCCACAGTCGACGAGATTCGCAAACGGTTTGACAACGAGGTCGAGCGATTCTCCGTCCTTGAGACGGGGCAGGCGGCGACGATGGATGCGCCGCTGGTGCTGGATTTGATTGCTGCGGCGGCGGTGGGCGTGACGCCGAACGCGCGGCGGATGCTGGATATCGGATGCGGAGCGGGAAACTACACGCTCAAAATGCTCCAGCGCATGCCGGGGCTCCAGGTCACGCTGATCGATCTGAGCCGGCCGATGCTGGAGCGCGCGCAGCAGCGCATCTCGGCGGTTTCCAAAGCGAAAATCGAACTGCTGCAAAAGGATATCCGCGAGGCGGAACTGGGGGAGGGGAGATTTGACATCATCGTCGCGGCGGCGGTGCTGCACCATCTGCGCGGCGATGAGGAGTGGCGATCGGTGTTTCGCAAGCTGCACCGGGCGCTGTCGCCGGGCGGATCGCTCTGGATCTCCGACATGGTGGAGCATACGTTTCCGGCTGTGCAGGCGGATATGAAAACGCGCTGGGGGGAATATCTCGCGGGACTGAAGGGGGACGAATATCGGCGGACGGTTTTTGAGTATATCGAGAAGGAAGATACGCCGCGGAGTTTCATGTTTCAGGTGGATGCGGTGCGCGAAGCGGGTTTTCGGGAAATTGAATTGCTGCACAAGAACGCGATTTTTGCTGCATTCGGCGGGGTGAAGTAATTTTCATGCGGCGTCGCGCATGTCATCGCCCAGCTCCGACCGAAGCATCTCGACGCGATTTGCCAGGTCTTCCATCGCGCTGCGCTTGCGGCGAATGGGGTCCAGCAGGCCGTCGATCCACGCCAGCGTTTTGCCGGTGAGGTTGAGCGAATCATCGGCGGTGGCGGATTTTTTCCATCGCGCCAGCAGCCGGTCCACGCGGCTTCTCGTGCTCCAGCGAAGCAGCGACCAGATCAGCAGATACCAGATGAGCAGAAAGACGGCGTTCTGCAGCAGCGACGCTGCGCTGAAGACCTGCACCGCGAGGATTCCGACATCTTTGGCGGTGGAGATGGCCGATTTCCCTTCAAGCAGGATTTGCAGCACCGGCTGGATGAACGGGAACCAGAGGAGCGCTCCGATGGTGAGGAGGAACCGGATGATCGGCGCGATGACGCCGGCGCGGCCGGAAAGTTTTGCCAGCACCGCCTGGCGCTGGGCGCGAAGCGTGTCGATCAGTTCTCCTCGAAGCCGCCCCGCCGCCGACTCGGCTTCCATCGATTCCCAGAGTTTTCGCTGCGAATACAAATTCGCGACCGTGGGATCGGATTGATAGAGCTGGCCGAAGGCGGATTGGATGGGTTTGGCGATGGAAGCGCCGGAGATTTTCAGATGGGAATCGACCAGGGCTTCCTCACCGCCGAAAAATGAACCGGCCGATGCGTTTTCGCGGACGACAAACCTGAGCGGCACCAGCAGCGTGTGAAGAACATTCACCACCGGCCAGCGGCTCACGCGGCGGGCGAAGACGCCGTCGGTCATCACCATGCGGTAGACCGGATCGTCCATCATGCCCGGCACGACGGTTTCCAGCAGCGGAATTCCCAGGCGCTGGTTGAGCAATTCGGTGGCTTCATCGTCGAGGCGCGCCAGCCGCTCGGCGCCGGCGGGGAGATTTTGCCTCGTCAGCCAGGCGAGCAACGTGCGCTGCCGCCGTCGAGAGGCGCGGCCGGCGGATTCGGCCAGGATGTCCGCCGATCGCTCGCGCGAGAGCAGTTTTGCCAGGTCGGGGAGATCGAAATCTTTGGGCTTGCGCGCGGAAACGAGATGGATTTGGGGCGCGTTGGCCAGTCCCAGCACCCGGGCGATGCGGCGGGCGTAATCATCGCGCAAGTCGGCGACCTGATCGGGCGGGACCTGATCCATCTTGCTCAGGCAGAAGAGAAAATTCGACGGGTCGTTTCCCGCCGCCACCTTCGCCAGCAGGTTTTGCGGCTGGACATCGGCGTATTTCTCGACGCTTTGAATCCAGATGGGGAAGAGCATGTGCCGCAGCATCCGCCGGGTGATTTCCAGATGCGAGGCGAATCGGCTGTCGATATCCGGCAGATCGAGCAGCACCTGCCCGCCCAGCTTTGACACATCGTGGGGAACGATTCGAAACTGCCCGGCCACGGCGCGATCCAGAAGCGATTTCGCCTCGGCAAGCCGAGAACGATGAACATAGGCAACGACCATTTCCGTTCCGGGGCCGTGGGAAGTTTCATCGGTGATTGTGGTCCCGGCCAGTGCATTGACCAGCGCGCTCTTGCCGACTTCCTTGCCCCCGATCAGGCCGACCAGATAAATCCCCTGGAGATTCGCCTCAGCGAGCGCGGGGGAATCTTCGTCAAACAATTCCGGCCCGGCAGCGCCGGTGAGGTCCATCGTTTCGCGGACGATTTGTTCGGAGTCGGTGGGGGTCATGTGCGAAATGGTCAGCGGTTGATGCAGGGTGCTCACGAAACGTGCGCCGCTACTTTCCGAACATTTCCACGGGGACCGGCTCATTGTGGGCCAGGAGAGATTCGACGTAACCGGCGATTGCGTCCTTGGCCATGGCGATGGCTTCGTCTCGCGTGTCTCCCTCGGTATGGCAGCCAGGCAGTGCCGGCACATGAGCAACAAAGCCTCCCGATTCGTCATCGGGTTCGAGGACGACGGTGTAGGAATATGTGTGCGAAACCATGATTAATTAAGTATAGCAGGACGGTTGTTGCGAAGGAATAATTGCGATCGCGCAGTCTAATTGGAATCTTCCACAAGCCCTTGCAGCTCATCCGCCATTTTCTCGATTGCGTCGATTTCCGCCACCGGCGGGGCCTGGGATTCGATCCAGGCGATGCTGCGGCGTAACTGATCGTGGGCGAGGGACTCGAATCTCACGGCGATGTTGCGGTTGGCGCGGCGGGTGCGGGCGGCGACTTCGTTGCTCAGGCGCTCGGTGAGCCAGGTTGCCAGGGAATAGCCGCCCATGATCATCAGATCGGCATGCCAGAAGAAAAAATGATGCGCGGCCACGATGATGGCCAGGAGATACGGCGCGGCTTCGCTCCACTGGGTCAGGCGATCGCCGCCCGGCAGGTGTTTCAGTAATTTCAGCAGCAGAGCCGTGTCGCGCGGGGTCGCGTTCCAGCGTTTTTGCAGCCAGTCGTTGAGATCCCGCAGCTCGTCATCGGCGATTTTTCCGGCCTGGGCGGGATCGATCTTTGATTCGGCATATTTCGCCGCGGGATCGCTTGTCCATGCCTGGCCCGCGGGCATGGAGCGCACGACATCGTCGATCCGGCTCTGGAGGATGGTGAATTGATCGGTGAGCGCGACACGAAAATCGGGGACCTGGCGCGTCTCCGCCGGCCCATCGGCTGCTGCGGGAGATTTCAGATTTGTCTTGCCGTGGACGACCAGTTCCCAGGCGCTCCGGGGCAATCGCACGAGCATTCCCGGCACTTGCCGCACGCGGTCCAGCACCCGGCCGGGACCGATGAGATACAGCACGCTGCGCTGCTGCAATCGGCGCTGGAGCTGCTCGGTGATGGGGTTGACATCCACGCCGGGGGCGGGCGTTTCCATCGCGCGCAAGGAGAGCGCCATTGCGTTGACGTCGCGCCGGCGTCCGCGCAGGGGTGTGTTGATCTGATCACGCAGGCGTCCCAGCAGATCGGCGACGCGCAGGCGCGCGCCCGATTCGCGAGCCGGTTCATCGGCCAATCGCAGCGATGTCAGCGCCCGGCGCAGGGAGGCGAGATTGATTTCCTGCGGCGGCTCAAAGGCCGCATCATCGCGCGGGACGGCGAAGACGGGCACATCCGCGCCGTCTGCGGAGATCAGCCGGCGATAATCCTCCAGCATCTCCGGTGTTTCGCATTTATTCATCACGAAAATGGCCGGGAGGGCATATCGCCGCGCCAGGCGGTAATACGGCAGCAGCTCGGTCATCTGATATTTTTCCGGAGAGACGAGAAACAAGATCGTCTGGGCCCAGCGAAACGCGCGCTCGGCCTGGGCGTGATGGATGGGCTGATCGCCGTCGAGGTCGGGCGTATCCACCAGGACGGCATGGTTCAGGATTTCGTGCTGCGCTTCAACGACCAGGAGGGAATCATTCTGTCCGCGCGCGGGCAGATCGCTTGATTGCGCCACGGTCGCGGTCAGGCCCATCCAGCTTGGAGGGATATTGGACGCCGACTTTGCCACGGCCACCGGGCCCGCGGTAAAGGTCCGCTTAAAACTGGCAGCGGAAAGATTGGCCTCCAGCAGGCGGTTGACAAGGGTGCTCTTGCCGGTGCCGGTGCCACCCAGCACGCAAATGAGCATTGGCCTGTCGTCTGGAGTTCGCAGATGAAACATCGCCGCCGCCGCATCGCCGCGCCAGCGGGCGATCGCAGGAAACTCGGCGCGGAGGGCGCCTACCCTTGCGTCCAACGCTTCCAGTAGTTTTTCCATCGATCGGATGCCCATTCGTTCGCTTGGCTATTTTCTGCTTTCAGGATACAGGGAAGAAATTCGGAAAGTAAATACATGTGGGCGGGACGCCCACGCCACAATTGGTTTCACCGCTGTTGCGCGGTACGTTTCTCGGGTGATGAATTTGACCGAGCGGCGGGCGTGGATCGCGCTGGGAATTATCATGCTGGTGGGATTTGCCGTTCGGCTGGCATGGGCGATTCATCAACCAAGCGGGGAGGCCCAAATCGTCCGTTTGCCGGATCAGAGGGAATACCTGGACCTGGGGAAACATATTTTTGATTCCGGGTTGTGGATGGCCGATCCGCGGTTCGAGCAGATTGTTTATGCTTATCGGACGCCGGGGTATCCGCTGCTGGTGGCGTGCTGCGATGCGAACCCGCGCATCGTGCGGATCGCGCAGTGCGTGTTGGATTGCGGCACGATGCTGGCGATTTTTCTGCTGGCGCGGCGATGGCTGTCGCCGGGGGCATCGGTTTTTGCGGCGGGGATTTATGCGGTCAATCCATACGCGATTTTTTTCTGCGGGCTGATTCTTTCCGAGACGCTGTTCACGTTCATGCTGTGCTGGGGGATGGCGATGATGATCCTGAGCGATGGGCCGTGGCCGCCCGGTAATAAATTGCTGGCGTGGCTGGGAGGCGGGGCGATGCTGGCACTGGCGATTCTTGTCCGGCCGGGGACGATTCTCCTTCCCGTTGTGCTTGGTTGCGCGGCGGCGCTGGCGAACCGGGATGTGGCGCTGACGTATCGAAAGAAGTGGCCGCTGCCGGTGATCGCCACGATGCTGCTGATTACGGGGCTGGCGCTGTTTCCGTGGGCGGCGCGGAATCGGTGGATGGTGGGCTCGTGGGTATGGACGAGCACCAATGACGGCATCACGCGGTATGATGGGTTCAATCCGGACGCGACGGGGGCGAGCGATCAGAGTTTTGTGCAGTCGATGCCGTGGACGCGCGACATGACCGAGGCGGGCCGGTCGCAGTATTTCGGGAAGATGGCCGATGATTGGATAGTGGATCACCCATCCGCCGCGGCCCAACTTGCCGTAGTTAAGATCGGGCGAACCTGGAGCCCGGTTCCCCTGAGCCGCGAGTATGGGGGAAAGTGGATATATTGGATCGCCGGGCTCGGCTATGAGGCGCCGTTGGATATCCTGGTGCTGGCCGGATTGTGGAAAAATAATTTGAGCGGGAGCGCCAAACGGGTTCTGGTGCTGCCGGCGATATATTTTAGTATTGCGGCCGGGTTATCGGTCGGTTCGCTCCGCTATCGCCTCCCCGCGGAAGGGCCGATGGCTGTTATAGCCGCCAGCGCCGCTCGCTCCGTGCGCCGGTCGTAGGCTCTGTCTGAAAACCCTATGGCCCCACGACGCCATAGGGTTTTCAGACAGAGCCTAATGGCGAATTGAAGCAAATATGCTGGCCAATCCAGAGCGTCTGTTCGAAAAAAGCTGGCGCCCGCGGCATCCGCTGCGCCGTCGACACTGCGCCGCGCGCCGGCGCTCCATGGCCGCGCTGCTGCTGATCCTGACCATTGTCATCTGCGGATATATCTGGATGACCGATGCCCAGCGCGTCCGGGCGATGGCCAGCGCGTATCTGTCCGACCTGCTGGGCGGCGAAGTCACCATCGGCAAGGCGAACCTCACCATTTTCGAGGGCCTGCGGCTGGATGATGTCACGCTCTGCGTGGACAAGAGCAACCGCGCGGATTCGGAAATCTTCCACGCCCGCACGTTTCTGGTCCGGTATCACCCGACGGAGTTGCTGGCGGGCCGGCTGTCGGCGACGCAGATCATTGCGATCGACCCGGTTGTTTATCTGACGGAAAATCCGCAGACGCACCGCTGGAATTATCAGCGTCTGTGGAACGGCGCCGGGCCGCCGCATCGGCCGCAGTCGGGCAGCTTTTACAAGCCGATATCGCTGCCGCAGATTATTTTGCGCGACGCCCGCGTGGCATACCTGGAACTGCACGGCGATCACACGACGTCGCTGGGCTCGTACAGCATCGAAGGAAGCCTCAGCCCCAGCGACGAAGAGCCGGACCGCTACGATTTCCAGTTGCAAAGCCGCGGGCGCGAGGCGATGGGCCCGAGCGTCGACGGCATTTTGCGCACGGGGGGCGGCGTCTCGGTGGCGCACATGCAGAATTTCAGTTTCGGCCCCGACATCAAGACGATGCTGCTGGCCGAGCCGCGGCAGTGGTGCGAATGGCACCAGCTTCAGGGGAACATCAACGTTCCGGAGATGGTGTACAACCCCAACCCCGGTGGGGGCGGGCCGATCTTTCATGCCGAGCTGGTGCTGAGCAACGTGGAGATGGCGATCCATCCGCAGGAATGGATGGGGCACGAGCAGAATCAGCGGATCGAGTGGCTGCACAATTTCCTGGATTCGGACACAGGGCGGCAGTGGCTTTCACCGGGAGCGATCCAGGCGCTGCGCCGGCTCAGCACGCCGCAGCCGATTCGTTTCACGCAGGTGTCGGGAGATTTGCTGTTTACGGAATCGGGAATTCAGCTCAAAGGGCTCACGGGCAAGGTCGAGAATAACTGGTTCAACATCGATGGAAAGATGGACGGATATTCACCGGAAGCGCCGGCGGAGCTGACGCTCTCCTCGGTGACGGGGCATGACCTGGATATTCCCGATATCCCGCCGGATTATCTCGGCACGCTGCCCAAGGAAGCGCAGGATGTGATCGAGCATCTCCATCCGCACGGCACGTGCGCGATGCGGTTGAATATCCGCCGGGACGAGGCGGGTGGAAAGACGAGCATCGGCGGGCAGATCGACATCAAGGACGGGCAGTTTGTCTTCGCGGATTTTCCCTATCCGATTTCCGGGGCGACCGGGCAGATTTTCATCGGGAACGATCCGGTGGCGCACATGGACGGCATCCGCGTGCTGAACGTGCAGGGGCATGGGCTGCGCGATGGGCCCAACGCCGACGCGACGGTGACGCTGAACGGATTCATCGGCCCGCTCGCGGGGGTTTCGGGGGTTTGGATGCAGGTGGAGGGGACGGGCATCACCGGCGACGCGGCGGTTCGCGCGGCGCTACCGCCCGATGCACAAAGCGCGCTGCGGCTGTTTGATCCGGACGGACACGGGCAGTTCCCGAAATTTCACGGGGATTTCTCGTGCACCGTCCATCGCGAGCCGGGGCCGCATAAACCGTGGGATGTGACCACCTATCTCACGCTGGACGATGCACAGGGGCGGCTGGCGGCGTTTCCGTATCCGCTGAGGCTGTACACGGGCCGGCTGGAAATTCACGATGGATATCTGAGCGTTGAAGACGCCCGCATGCACCACGCCGACGGGGAGGTTTCAATCGACGGGATGGTGCGCTGGAAAACCGACAACAATGCGAAGATCAGCCAGACGATCGGCCCCGATCTGAAAATCTCGGCGAGGAATATTCCGATCGATGATGATTTGAAAAACGCGCTGCCGGCCGTGCAGGGGGCATGGGTGCGCAACGGGGGATTGTCGGGTGATCTGGACATCGATGGGCACGTATTTCCCGGCACGGCGCCGGGCAGCATTACATATGCGTTCGACGGGGCGCTGCACAACGGAGCGATCCAATCCGGCGAGGAGGACGCGGCGATGTCGGACATGACCGCCAGGCTGCACCTGGGGCCGACGCGGCTGGAGATCGACGATCTGACCGGCCATCGCGGGCCCAGCGCGCTGACCGCGCATGCCGTTATCGACTGGTCGGCCGGCGCGCCCAGGGTGCAGGTTTCAGCGGCGGCGCAGAACCTTCAGCTCAACCAGTCGCTGTATCAGATGCTGCCCCGCCCGGCGAAAAATGCGTGGGACAGCGTGAATCCCAGCGGGGATATCGATGCGACGCTGGAGTTGTCCGATGAGATCGGATCGCCGCCGCAGCGGCTGGAGCTTCACATCATTCCGCAGCATCTTTCGGTGACGCCGCTGGCGCTGCCGTATCGGCTGGACAATCTTTCCGGAGATATATTTGCCTCGCCCGGCGAGGTGGTGCTGCGCGATCTGAGCGCCCATCACGGCACTGCAGTGGTTGCGATCTCGGGACATGGATCGCTGGGAACGCAGCCGGCGTGGGATTTGAAAATCAACGCCGATCAGCTCGCGGTGGATAACGATCTTCTCAGCGCTGTGCCCGATTCCATCGCAACGCTGCTGCGCGGTTTGAAAGTGGGTGGCAACATCGGGCTGGAGCTGTCGAAGCTGAATTACTGGCCGAACGGCCAGAACGCGACGGCCGATGCGGGCAATTCCACTGCAAAGGCGGATGTGGATTTTGCCGCCAAGATCAAGCTGCAGGGCACATCGATGGAAGTGGGCCTCCCGGCCACGGAAATGCAGGGGGATGTCGACATCGCCGGGCTGGTCCGCAGTGGAAATCTGTATCGTCTGGCAGGGCAATCCTCGGTCGATTCGCTTCGGCTGGCGGGGATACCGGCCACGGATTTCAAATTGACGCTGGAGAAAAAATCGGATGATGCCCAGATCGACATCTCACACGTGGAGGGGCGGTTTGCCGACGGGGATATCGAGGGGCAGGGAGATTACATCAATCCGGATTCCTCGCCCAGCCGGTATGACGTCAACCTGGTTCTGCGGGACGCGGATGTGCGGCAGCTTACCAGCGGCGCGGCGCGGGACATCCAGGGGCGGGTGACGGCATCGCTGCAGATCGGCGGCACGTGGGACGACCCGGCAAGCCGGCGCGGACACGGCGATGTATCGGTGGTAGGCGACCGGCTTTATTCGATTCCCGTGATGCTGGGGCTGATGCAGATCACCAATTTGCAGCTTCCGCTGAGCAGCCCGTTCAATCGGATTCAGACGCGGTACACGCTGGAGGGGGATAAAGTCACGTTCGAGAAGATCGATCTCAAGAGCAATGATGTCACGATGACCGGCAGCGGTGAGCTGGATTTCGGGCTTCGGCGAGTCAGCCTGTGGCTGGCGACGTCGAATCCCGCGCTGCTGGCGCTGCCGATTGTCGGGCCGCTGTTGGGCGGCGCCAACGAAGAGCTTTTGCGCATTCACATCAAGGGGACGATCGATCGGCCCAAGATTTCCGCCACGACGTTTGACACCGTCACGACGACGGTTGACCAGGTGTTCAAGGGTAACGACACTGATCACCCATGAACCGACGCTTTGCGCTTCCGCTGATTGGATTGATCCTCGTTTTTTCTTCCCATGCACTGGCCGATGCGCCTCCCGATCTTTCGCGCATTAAATATGACAGCCAGTGTCTGACCATCGACGGGAAAGATACATTTCTCTACAGCGGTAGTTTTCATTATTTCCGGTGTCCCAAAGCGCTGTGGGCCGACCGATTTCAGAAGATGAAGGATGCGGGGCTCAACTGCGTCGAAACGTATGTTGCCTGGAACTGGCACGAACAGCAGCCGCCGGCGGGCCTCGACGATTATTCCAAGATCGACATGACCGATCTGACGGACTGGCTGGACATGGCGATCAACCGGTTCGGGTTCTACGTGATTTTGCGCCCGGGGCCGTATATCTGCGCGGAATGGGACGGTGGTGGATATCCACAGTGGCTGGTCACTAAAAAACCCGCTGGTGCGCCGGTTCACTGGCTGCGCAGCGACGATCCTGCTTATCTCGCATGGTGCAAACATTGGTATGCCGCCGTCGCAAAGGCAACTGTGCCTTTCCAAATCACCCACATGCCGGCGGGAAAGCCGGGGGTGATCCTCTGGCAAATCGAAAACGAATATGACTACGCGGCATTTCCTCCGGAAGTGAAACTGCATCAGCTTCAGGCGCTGGCGCACGATTCGCGCGACCTGGGGATCGACATTCCGCTGATCACCTGTCAGACGACAAACCCGCTGTATCGTCGAGATCCCTACCTGCTGCAGAACGTGATCGAGTGCCGCAATACCTATCCGCGGTTCGATGCGCAGGGAGAATTTCGGGCGCTGCGTGAACTCGCCGGCTATCAGCCGGAAAAACCAAAGATGATCACCGAGCTTCAGGGTGGGTGGTTTTCCGATGTGGGCGGGCATCTGAGCCAGGACATCGGCCTCACGTCGCAGCAGATCACTCACGTCACCCTGCAGGCATGGGCGCTGGGATACACCGCGACGAACTATTACATGATGTTCGGAGGAACCAACATCGGCGATTGGGGATCGGCCTTTCGAACGACCAGTTACGATTACGATGCGCCGATCCGGGAATGCGGCGGGGTCGGGCCGAGGTATTTTGCCGTTGAGGCGATGGCGAATTTCCTAAAGCTGCATTCCACGGAGCTGCAGCGATCCGAGCTTGTTTTTTCTTTTGCGCCGCCCTCGTCTGATCTTTATGTTTTTCTTCGCAAGGCAAAGAACGGCGCCAGGTTTCTGTTTCTCCTGAACAATCTCCAGCACGATCGCACGAAAGGAACGCTGCACCTGACGACTGAAAATGGCGGCATCGACGCGGATATCGCATATTCCCTCGATCCCTTCGACGCGAAAGTCCTGTATATCCCGGCGGGCGAAAGCAATCCGTCGAATGGGGTGTGGTATCCGCAGGCCGCCCTGCCGCCCGCGCGGCCAACAAATCTGCCCTCCACAATCGCCATCACAACCGGCCGCCGGCAATTTGATCCGGGACCTTCGGAAAATGCGTGGCGTGATTTGCCCCCGGGCGCTTCGGTTGAAGACATGGGAATATTTGACCGGCGATTTGTGTATTATCGCGCGGCTGTCAATCCCCCGACACAGACCGGGGCAGCCCTGATGGCGGAATTGCCGGGACAGGATTCCGTCATCGTGCAGTTGAACGGCCAACCACAAGACGTGAGTCGACAAGGCCGTGGGTGGGTCATCACGCCGCTGACGAATGTCCAGGCAACCAGCAACCGCCTGCTCGTGCTCTATGAGAACGGCGGGCGCGAAAACGGCGGCTATGGAATCAATAACCGCTGTGGGCTCATTAACGCGGACGTCAGGCCCTCAACCGATGCGCCTCTCGCTATTACGGACGCCTTTCTGGATATCGATGAAGGCATCGACTCGGCTGATCCTGACGATCATGCTCCCTCGTTGGAAAAAGTCCGGATCGGCGGCAGGGCCGATCAAATCCCATCAGGACATCTTGGGATCTTCCAGATTCCAATTGACATCAGCCCCGCGGAGATGGCTGTGATCGGAACAAGAACGCTCAGTTTTGGCTCGATTTCCGGCGATCACACCGTTTATTTGAACAGCCATGAGCTGAGCGAAACCGATTCCAACCACTACGATATTTCCGGCCTGCTGCATGAAGGAAAAAACATCCTGGCTGTGATTATCGTGGCCGGGACAAGAAGCGCGGGGATCGGCGGCGCGATCACCCTGGACCCGGCCACCTTCCAAAAAACCGCCATTCCATGGCAAATCGCCGGCGAATCCGCCGGCACGGCCGGGAAATGGTGGGATCCGAATCTGAATGATTCGCAGTGGCAATCGACAGCTTTTCCGGATTCATCGCCGACCCTCGCCGCCCCGACGGATTTGACCTGGTATCGAATCTCTTTCAATCTGCCGGCGGAAAATCCGCATGTCTGGGTGCCGTGGTATCTGCATCTCAAAGGCCGCGGCAATGGGTTCATTTATCTGAACGGTCACGCGCTGGGGCGATACTGGGACGTGGGCCCGCAGTGGGATTTTTATCTTCCTGAATGCTGGCTGAATTTTGGAAAGCCCAACAATGTGACGATCTGTTTGCGGAATACCGGCGCTAATGCAAGTATTGAAGCGGCGGCGGTTTGCCCTTATGCGCATTTTGCTGAGTTTCGCTGAACCATCAGCACGTCTGATAACTCCATTTCATGTTGCCTTGGTTTTGAGCCGATCTATTGCATTGCTAAGTATGATTTATCGCGTCCCCGCATCGTCGTTCGCGCGCGCGTCAACCGAGGCTCCGGAAATCATCCGCGAGTGGCTCAGCGCATTTGCCCAGGCCGTTCGCTCGCGCGATCTGAACGCGGGCCGGGCGCTGTTCGCGCCGGATGTTGTCTCCTTCGGCACGTTCGCCAGCGCGATGGTTGGACTCGATGAACTCGCCGAGCGGCAATGGTCGTATATCTGGAACCGTACCTGCGGGTTCACTTTCGACTTCAAAGCATTGCACGCGACTATCGAAGGGGATTTCGCCTGGGCGGCGGTGCCGTGGCAATCCCAGGGAATTGCCGGCGATGGAGGCACTTTTCTCCGCACCGGCCGGGCCACGTATATTCTCCAGCGCCGCGGCGAGCGATGGCTGGCGGTGCACTCGCACCACTCGCTCAATCCCGCATCCGATCAGCTCTGAAAATTCACGTCGATGATTCATTATCTCGTCACGCGCGAGCATCCCTACACGATCAACGAATACCTCGCCGATTGGGGGCGCGCTTTGCAGCCCCGCTTCGAGATTCTTTTCTACGACGATCTGGTCCGAAGGAAATCGCTTCAGCGCGGCGTTTATATTTTTTCCGACCTGGAGCGGCTGAATCCTCCGTATATGGAGTTGGCACAAAATGCATTTGATGCACTCAACGCCGCCGGTGGATGCGTTCTGATGAACGATCCCAGTAAAGTGCTTCGCCGCCGCGATATGCTTCATGCGCTCAATCGCGCAGGCAAAAATCCTTTTCGCGCACATTCCGTCGATGCGGAGTTTTCCGCCGTTCGGTTTCCCGTTTTCATCCGGCAGGACAATGAGCACGACGGGGCCATGACCGCGCTGCTGCATTCCTGCGAAGAGCTTTCCGCTGCGCTCAGGTCCATCCGCGGGCGGCAGATCCCCGATGACAATTTACTGATGGTCGAATACTTTAACACTGCCGATGCGAGTGGAGTCTTCCGCAAATTCGGCGCTTTTCGCGTCGCCGATCAGATCATTCCCCGACACATCCTGCTCAGCGGAAACTGGCTGCTGAAATATCCGGACCGCGTTGATCCCGCCACCGTCGAGGAGGAGAGAAACTATCTGACCTCAAATCCGCATCACGATCAGTTGCGACAGATTTTTGAGATTGCCCATATCGACTACGGCCGGATCGACTACAGCTTGCGGGGAGGCGAAGTCGTCACATGGGAAATTAATACCAACCCCACGATCAGCGTGGAGCCGCGGTCGCTTTCGCCCCTGCGACAGCCACTGCAGCCCCTGTTCATGGACAATTTTGCAAAGGCGTTTATCAGCCTTAATACCTTTTCAAGCTCCGATCCGATTCCCTTTTCCACGACTGCCGATCTGATTCGCCGCTGCAAGCTGCGGAGGCGCGACCGGGCATTTGCCGCCGCAAAGAAGAACCTTCGCAGAGTTGGCCGCAGGTTGAAACGGGCGCTGCGTGGATCAGACCATCGATAAGAGAATCTCGCATCCGGCGCGCAGTTTTTCATCCGTGGTCGCGTAGCTAATGCGGAAATGGGTGTCGCGCTCGGAGAAAACGTTGCCGGGGATCATCAGCACGTTGCGCTCAATCGCCCGGGCGACGAAATCGCTCGCCTTCTGCCCTGCCGGGGCTTTCGGGAAAATGTAGAAAGCGCCCTGCGGTTTGGCGATCTCGAACTTTTTGCGCAATTGCTCATACACCAGGTCGCGCTTGCGGCGATACGCATCCACGGCCGCGTCCATCGGCACATCCATCGCCGCCAGCGCGGCATATTGCAGGGGACTGGGGGCGCACACAAATGTGTACTGCTGCAGCTTTGTCATCTGCGAAATGATCGCATCGGGGCCGGCGGCGTAGCCCACTCGCCAGCCTGTCATCGCATGGCTCTTTGAGAATCCCCGCAGCACCAGCGTGCGCGCATCCAGTTTCGCGGGGCTCGGCAGGCCGCGGGGCATATCGTACAGAAACGGCTCGTAAATCTCGTCGGAGATCAACAGCAGATCGTGCCTGCGGGCGATTTCGACGGCCGATTTCACCTCGGCTTCGGTCATCACGATACCTGTGGGATTGCTGGGGCTGTTCAGGATCAGCAGCTTGGTGTGGGGCGTGATCGTTTTCTCGACGCGCTCGGCGTGGAAGCGAAAATCGGGATAGCTGTCGACGATCACCGGCTTGCCGCCCACCAGCGTCAGCAGATGTTTATACATCACAAAATAGGGATCGAGAAAGATCGCCTCATCCCCCGGATCGATCGTCGCCAGGATCGCGAGGAGAAGCCCGCCGGACACGCCGCTGGTGATCAGCACCTCGCCGACGTCGCGGCCGAATTCTGCGGAAAGATCGCGGCGCAATCGCTCACGCAACGGGGCGATTCCCTGCGTCTGGGTGTAACGGTTGTTACCGGCCTCGATGGCAGCGATGGCCGCGCGCTTGATCGGATCGGGCACATCGAAATCGGGAAGGCCGATGGAAAGATTGATCGGATCGACCATCTTCGCGGCAAGGTCGAACACCTTGCGGATGCCCGAGGCATCGACGGCCAGCGCCCTGCGCGAAAGGAAATCGCAATCCGAAGACATAACCCAATGCTAAATCCCCATCCCCCGCGCGGCAACTTCCCCCAGCGCCGCCCTACTTCTTCTTTGCAGCCGGCGCCTTGGCTGCCGCCGCTGGCGCCGCGCCCTTGGCCGCCGGGGCCGCGCCCTTTGCCCCCGCCGCCGGGGCGGCCGCGCCTGCCGCCGGAGCCGCGCCCGCAGCCGCTGTTCCGGCTGCCGCCTCCGTGCCCTCTTCCTTGGCCGCCTTGGCAAGGGTCTGTTTACGATGCGCTACCTTCGGCAATCCGTAAACGCTCTTGGAATCATTCCATCGCTCTTCATCCGCCAGCTTCGTCAGCCGCTCTGCCCGCGTCAGAACATTACGATGACGAACCAGGGCGCTGGCACTTTTCAAACTTCGATCAAGAGACATAAATACCTCGAAAAAGACCCAACTCGCAACCGTCGGTTTGGGGGTGAAAAGTGTAGCGGATGCCGGTCCATCGCACAATATCAGGTGAATAAGAGACAAAGCGCCGAGCACGCCGAGCACGCCGAGAAGTAATATCCTACAATTCTCGGCGTCCTCAGCGCCTCGGCGTGCTCGGCGCTTGAATGTGCCCCAGCATAGCTTTTCATTCCAATTTCGCCCTTTAAGGTGATACCATAATCCCACAAAGCCCGGGATGAGCCGCATGGTGAAAACGCCGCCTGGAAAGCCGATTGGGCAGCCCGCCGTTTGGAATCTTCCCCAGCGCCGGAACATCCATTTCACCGGCCGGCAGCAGGTTTTGCGTGACATAGAGCAGGGCCTTTCCCATTCGCATCCGGCTCCGCAGATTCTCGCCGGGGGCGGAGGATGCGGGAAGACGGCGCTGGCGGTGGAATATGCGTATGTCCATAGGGATTGGTACGACATCGTCTGGTGGATTCGCGCGGAGACGCCGAGCACGATTACGGCGGATCTGGCTTCGCTGGCGGGGAAGTTTGCAACGTCGGGGCAGATGTTTGACACGCCGCGGCAGGCGTGCAATGCGGTGCTTCACCAGCTTCGCAAGCGCAAGCGATGGCTGCTGATTTTTGATAACGCGCGCGATCCGGAGGACCTGCGGGGTTTTTTGCCGCCGCACACGCCGGGGCATGTGCTGATCACGAGCGCCAATCCGCACTGGCAATCGGCGGGAAAACTGCAGCCGGTGGACTCGTGGACGCGCGGGGAATCGATCGCGTTTCTCGATGCACGGCTGGGTGGAATCAGCGAGGCCCATGCGGCCAGGCAGCTTGCGGCGGCGCTCGGTGATCTTCCGCTGGCGATGGAGCAGGCGGCGGCATGCATCGAGCAGGCCGATCTTTCCATCGGGGAATATCTGCGCGATTATGAGAATCTCTGGGCGGAGATGCTGGGCCGCGGGAAAGCGATGGGCGCGTACCCGGCCCACGTGGCGATGACCTGGGAGCTTTCGCTTCGGCGCATCGAATCGCTGAACCCCACGGCTGCGCAGCTTTTGACGCTGTGCGGGTTTTTCTCGCCGGATCATATTCCGCTGTCGATGCTGGAAACCGCCGCGGCGGAATTGCCGGCGGAACTCGGGTTTTCCGTCAGCCATGGATCGGCGCAGGCGGAGATGCTCAATCTGTTTGAGCGATTCTCGATGGCAAAGACGGGGGAAGACAGCCTGTCGATCCATGGCGTGATCGCGGCGATGGCGCAGGATCGGCTCGATCCGGTGGAGCGCGGCAAGTGGGCGGCGATTGCGATGCGCATCGCATCCGCGTCGTTTGCGTTCGACAGCCAGAATCCCCAGTCGTGGCAGGCATGCGCCTCGGCGCTTCCCCACGCGATGGTGACGACGTTGCATGCGAGGAATGCGGGAGTGGCCGCCGGGGATGTGGTGGACATGCTCAGCAGGATCGGGAGATTTCTGCTGAAGCAGGGAAATTACGGCGAAGCGCGGTCGCTGCTGGAGATGGCGCACGAAGTCGTGGCAAAAACACATGGCGCCCGGAGCCCTGTCGCGGCGGATATCGCCAACAACCTCGCCCGTGTCCGGCATCGCCTCGGCGATCTGGCGGGGGCGAGCGCGCTGTACGATGTGGCGCTGAAGATCGATCGCGCCAATTACGGGGATGATGATCCACACCTGGCCACGGTCGCTAACAACTCGGCGATGACGCTTGTGGAGCTTGGCCGCCTCGGCGAGGCGCGCGAGCGATTTGAGTGGGCTATCGGTGTTTATCGCAAAAGTTACGTCAAAGATAATCCCAAGATCGCCAGCGTGATGAACAACCTGGGGTTCGTGCTGCTGCAGATGAAGGACTATGCCAACGCCCGGCACTGGCTGGAGCAGGCGCTGGCGATCTCCGAATCGAATTTCGGCGCGAATCATCCGCAGGTGGCGTGCGTGGCGGTGAACCTCGGCGGCGCGCTGCGGGCGCAGCACAATCATGCGGCTGCTCAAACGCTTTTCGAGCGGGCGATGAAGATCGACCAGGCGGCGTTTGGCAATCATCATCCGGCAATCGCGCGCGATCTGCTGAATCTCGCGCAGCTTCTGTCGGACCGGGAGAGATACGACGAAGCGGTGCCGCTGCTGGAGCGGGCCCTCGACATCACCGAAACATCGTTCGGACCGGAGCACCGCGAGACCGTTTTGTGTCTGAAGGAGCTGGGCCGCGCCCTCAAGGGCGCCGGCGATACGGGCCGGGCGGTGGATTGCATGATGCGCGTTTCGAGGATCATGGCGAAATCGACAGGACGCCCGGCGAATGAAACGATCGTGGGGGATGAGGGGATGCTGGCGTGAAGGCGCTTCAGTTGCCGCCGATGCGGTTCCACATCTCGCGGGCCTGCGGCAGATTTGGATCGATGGCCAGCGCGGCTCGGCACTGAACGCGAGCCTCGTTCAGATCGCCGATTGCGATCAGGGCGGCGGCAAGGTTGGTGCGGACATCGGCGCGGTTGGGATCGGCGTAAATCGCCGCGATAAAGTGCGGGATCGCCAGGTCGGGACGGTTTTTCACCGTTAAAAGCATGTTGGCGAATTTGAACTGGGCCTCGACGTTGTCGGGTCGGTTTTCAGCTGCCCGCTGGTATTGCGCAAATGCCCCCGTCTGATCGCCGAGTTTCAGGAGTGCGTCGCCGTAATTCACGCGGGCCTCGGCGTAGCCGGGATCGAGCGCCAGCGCGCGGGTGTAATACTGGATCGCTGCATCGGGTTGATTCTGGCGCATCAGCAGCATCCCCATGCTGTTCATCGCGATGGTGAAGCTGGGGGCCAGCTCGATCGCCCGCGTGAATTCGCTTTGGGCGGCTTTCAGGTCGCCGTCATATTCCTTGACGATGCCCCATTTGAGATGGGCCAGGGGTTGATCGGGCGCGAGGTTGTACAACTGGACGTAACACTGCCGCGCCTGGGCGCGATCCTGATCGCGCTGTGTCTGCGGGCGATCGGTGCGATTGGAAAGCGCGGCGTATTCATCGCCGAGGTCGCCCCACGCCATCCAGCTTTTGGGATTGTGCTGAACGACATCCGTCCAGAGCACGAGCTGGTTCTGGTAGAGATATCCCTGATGCCAGGTGATCGCCCCCAGGACGGCGAGGACGATAGCACAGCCGGCGGCGCGAAGGCGGCGCAGCCATGCCGCGGCCAGGACGATCAGGCCGATGCTGGCGTGATACTGGAAATGATCGGCGACGAAGGAATATCGCATGGGGTAGAGGTTCACGAATCCCAGGGCGGGAACGAGCGTGCCGGCGAAAATGAGGGTCGCGACCAGCGGCGCGCGGCCGATGCGCTTTCGTAAGAGCCAGAGCGCGGCAATCGCCCCCAGCGCGGCAAGTGGAAATGCGATGAGCCACGGCCGCTGGAAGAAATTCATTCTCTCCCAGCGTGGATAAATGAAGATCAGCGGATGCGGCCACGCAAGCTTGAGCGCATAGAACCAGACCGCCCGGCCGGCGATGAGGCAGCGATCCAGCGGCGTGAAATTCCATTCCGGACCGGACGCGCCGACGTGCTGGCTTTCCAGCCGGGCGGTCACGACGGCCATCACCAGGCCGAGGACGAAAAATGGAATGAGAGGAAAGACATCGGCCCATTTCACGCGGCCGTTTTTCGAGTAGATCACCAGCAGGATTGCCGCCGGCAGGGAGCACGTGACCGATTTGCTGAGCAGCGCCGCGATGAACAGGACAAGCGCGAAGCAGTAATTTTTCTTTAGCCGTCTCGCTTGCGAGGCGCGATCTCCCGAATAAAAATTCCAATACGCCCCAAACGCCAAAAGATAAAACACCAGCGAGAGGACGTTTTTCCGTTCCGTCGGCCACGCCACCGATTCGACCATCACGGGATGGACAGCGAATATGGCCGCCGCCAGCCAGGGGGCCGGAGCGCCGAGTCGCGCGAGCACGCGCCAGAGCAGAATGGCCGCCGCGCCGTGTAGAAGAATGTTGTCGATGTGATAAAGAAGCGGGTGAAGGCCGACGAGGTGATATTCGATCCAGAAGGTGGTGTGGACGAGCGGATAATACTGGGGCAACGCGCTGGGATGAATCCAGATCGCCAGCAATCCCGGCCAGGTCCGCAGCAGCGGATTGCCGGTGATGTACTGGGGATCGTCCCAAATGAATCCGCCTGTGCGGAGGACCGGGATATAAACAACTAGAACCGCTGCCATGAGAGCGGCAGCGGTCCAGAACGAAAAGCTTTCGCGGGCTTGGCGAGGGTCGGCAATCAGAGAGTCAGCATTCAATCGCCGCTAATATCTCACGAACCTTCCCGGCATTCGAGAGGGGCGTAATGCTGACGCCAAAACCCACGTCTCTATTCCCTCTGGATCGTCGGCCACAGAGCGGCGGTGCAGAGGTGGTGGCCGATGCGGTCGAGAATTTTGACGCTCCGGACCTGACGGAACCCCGCCAAAACTTCCTTCTCGGCCAGGACCGATTCGAAGATTTCCAGGTCCTTTTCCAGGATGGCGGCAGATTCGTTGAAGACGATCAGGAGCAATCCCGCTTCGAGAATCCGGTTTTCGGCTTCCATTTTTCGCAGGTCGTCGACGACGGCATTGCGCCACTGTCCGCCGTAACCGCTGTGGCGGATGCCTCCTTCGCGGAATTGCCAGGCGATTTTCACTTCCAGCCAAAGACCGTCTTCGGCGATGGCGAGATCGGGGGGATCGAAAATCGTGGGTTCCGAGGAATCCAGACGCAGCGGCTTTCCGCGGGGAGTGAGGACCATGTCGCATCGCTGGCGGTGGGAGAGTTTTTTTCCGAAGGTCGATGGGTAATGCACTTCGCGGGCCACTTCGTAATGCGGGGCGAGGCGCTCGGCGAGAAGTGATTGCAGGTCGCGCTCGGAGCGCGCGTCCAGGCCGTAGACCGCCTGCTCCAGGCGCAGCTCGTCCTCGGCGGTTTGCAGCAGTCGACCGATTTGCTCGATCAATTCGACAAGATCCCATCGCAACGGCATGGGCACAGCTCAAAAGAAAATTCGCCAGGAGATGAATCCCGCGAGCATGCCCAGCGCGATGCCACCGAGCACGTCGCTGGGCCAGTGGGCGTCCATCAGATATCGCAGCACGGCGCAGGTGATTCCCAGCGCCCAGAAAGTGGCTGCCGCGCTCGGATACGCGGCCGCCAGCACGACGGAATACGCCATCGCCGTGGCGCTGTGGCTGGAGGGGAAACTCTCGCGGTAATTGGCGTGCCTGAGAGACGGGCCAAGAAATTTTCCGGCATGCTCGCTGCGCGGGCGGGCGCGGCCGAGCAGACGCTTGACGAGGGTGGCGACGATCGTCACGCCGATCACCGCCGTCCAGAGCGCGCAGCAGATCCGCAGGCCACGGGTCAGGTCGATCTGCCAGATCAGCAGCGCGGTGAGAAACGTGCAGACGAGCTGGCCGTACTGGGCCAGGAAACGGGTTTCGCGTTTGACATCCCCCTTGAATGAGAGGGTCAGCGTTGTGCGCAAGCCGCGGCGTTCCAGAACCATCATGACAGCGCACCCCACCGCCAGGACTGCGACGATGCCGATCATTACCATATCGACCCGAAATTACGGGGGAGACAAGACAGTTGCAAGATGGCTCTGCGTGATCCTTTTGCACTTGTGCCCTCCCCCGCATAAGTTCTTGCCAACTAATGCCCGCTCGCTCTGTGAAGTTCTGGAAAATTCTCTGTCTTATCCTCGCCGGCGCCGGCGTTGTTTATTTCACCGGCGCCAAGCGCGTGCCGCTGTGGGACCGCGACGAGGGATGGTACGCCGAGTGTTCGCGCGAGATGCTGCAGAGCGGGAATTGGGTCGTACCGACCTTTCGCCCGCAAACCGCGGGGCTCCCCGAGCCTTCAAAGGAAGCCCGGCCTGCGGAATGGCGGCTGGAAAAACCCCCGGTGATCTACTGGTGCCAGCTCGCGGTGATGGAGGTCGCCGGGGACACGGCGCAAGCGGCGCGATTTCCCTCCACCGTTGCCATTCTCGCCAGCGCCCTGCTCCTCGCCGTTGTCGTTCGGCGATACACCGGCGATCGCCGCGCCCTCTGGACCGTGTTCATCTTCAGCACCTGCGGTCTCGCCGTTGCATGTTCGAAAATGTGTCTGACCGACGGCGTCATGCTTTTCCTGGTGCTGATCGGGCAAGTGAGCCTGGCGCGGATTTACTGGTCCGCCCGCCGCGGAAAAACTCCGCCCTTCTGGACTGTCCCCGCCTTTTGGATTTCCCTCGGTCTCGCCGGCATCACCAAGGGCCCCCAGCCGCTGGGCGAGCATCTATTCACCCTGCTGATCCTTCTCACGCTTGATGTGCTGAGCGAGGGAAAGGGCCTGCGAAACAAACTCGCTTGGAAAAAGCACGTCCGCTGGTGGGGGCATTTGCAGCCCCTGGCGGGGATTCCCATTCTTATCTGCGTCGTCGATCCATGGCTGATCCTGATCCATGAGCGCGCTCCCGGATTCATCCTCGCCTTGGTCGAAAAGGCGCGCATGCATCTGGAGCAAAGCATGGAAGGCCACGGCAAACCGCCGGGCTACCATACACTGCTGATCTTCGGAACGTTTTATCCCTGGAGCCTTTTCCTGCCGACGACAATCTTCCTGGCCTGGCGAAATCGCCGGCTTCCGGTGATTCGCTTCGCCATCGCCGCGATGGCCGGGCCGTGGCTCATGATGGAACTGGTCTATACCAAGCTGCCGTTTTATGTGCTGCCGGCGTTTCCGGGACTGGCGTTTCTGACGGCCGATGCGCTGGTTCGTTGCATCCGCGGTCAGAGCCGGGAGATGCGCAAGGGGAGTTTTTACGCCACCGTGGTGGTGTGGATCATCGCCACGCTGGGGCTGAGTTTTGGTATATGGCTGTCGCTGCAGGTCTCCAGCCCCGGCGATCTTCCGATCAGCGGATTTCTAATTTTCACTGCGTGCGGGATCGTTTACGCCGCGCTGGTTGCGTGGCGATTTTTCCGGCGCCAGTTCGCGCGCGGAGCGATCGTCATGGGCGCGGGAATGGCGGTCATGCTGCTGATCCTTTACACGGTGATCTTGCCGTACATGGATTTCCTGCACCTGCCGAAGCGAGTGGCGGCCGATCTGGTGCGGCTGGGCGCCGGGGGCGCGAACCAGCACGTCATGATGATCGGATTTGACGAGCCGAGCCTCGCATTCTACCAGGGTGGCGGCGCGCGGCGGCCTCCGGAGCAGGAGGCGTATTTTGAAACCCACCCGCCCAACCAGTGGGCGAAATGGTTCGTTGTTCTCGACGACCAGGACAACTGGGAGCAAATTCCCGCGGATTTGAAGAAATTTCTGGCGATCCGCGCGAGCGAAACGGGCCTGAATTATTCGCACGAGGGGAAGATATTGAAGGTGCTGGTGGTGGAGAACACGCTGGACCTTAAGTAGGGATGTTGACCGCCATCGGGCGTTCGGCATTTAACATTTGGCATTCGGCATTTGCCATCTATACTCCTTCCCATGCCCGACCCCGCGAAAATCCTGGTGGTGCAGCCAAGCTGGGTCGGGGATGCGGTGATGGCCACGCCGGCGCTGCGGGCGATTCGCGAGCGGTTTCCCGAGGCCCGCATCGCGTACATGATGAAGCGATACGTCAAGCCGCTTTACACCGGGCTGCCGTGGGCGGATCAGCTTATCACCTATCGCTCGGGGAAAACCAATAAGAAAGCGGGCAAGGGGCTTTTCGACCTGGCGACGCGCCTGCGCAGCGCGAAATTTGACCTGGCGATCCTGCTGCCCAATTCGTTTCAGACGGCGCTGGTGTGCAAGATGGCCAACATCCCCCGCGTGGTGGGATATGAGCGCGACGGCCGGGGGTTTCTGCTTTCCGACAAACTCCTTCCTCGCAAGGAAAAGGGGAAATTCGTCCCGACGCCGATCGTCAAATATTACATGGGGCTGGCGCATTATCTGGGGAGCCAGGCGCGCGATTTCACGCTCAAGCTGTTCGTCACCGAATCGGAGCGACGGGATGCGGCCGACGTACTGGAACAGTGCGGCCTGGGGCGCGATATCGAACGCCCCGCCTCGACCGGCAAGCCGCCGATGATCCTGCTGAATCCCGGGGCGCAATATGGATCGGCCAAATGCTGGCCGGCGGAATATTTCACCACGCTGGCGGATCGATTGATCGAGGAGCTTGGGGCGACGATCCTCATCAGCGGGTCACCACGCGAGCGGCGGATCGTGGAAGCGATCTCACGATCGATGCGGCACGCGCCGGTCGATCTGCTGTCCAAGGGCTCGACGCTGGGGACGCTGAAGGAGATCGTCCGCCGCTGCGATCTGATGATCACCAACGACACGGGCCCGCGCCACATCGCCGCCGCGTTTGACGTGCCGGTCGTCACGCTCTTCGGCCCGACGCATCCCGAGTGGACGGAGATCAATTTCCCGAGGGAGAGGAAACTGGCGGTGAAAGTTTTCTGCGGCCCGTGCCAGAAAAAAACCTGCCCGCTCGATCACCGCTGCATGATCCGGCTCACGCCGCCGATGGTGTATGACGCCGCGCTGGAATTATTGAATCCGCGGACGCCGGCGCCGGCTGTGCCTTGAGGAAATCGCCTGTAAGTAGACATTATGAAAATCACCATAGAAATTGCCGACAAGCTGCTCATTGCCGCAAAGAAACGTGCTGCGAAACTGGGCCAGACGCTTGGCAAGCTAGTGGAAGATAGTCTCCGTTGGCAACTGTCTAATCCACATCGTCCCCGAGCGCCAAAATCGAAGAAAGTCCGATGGGTCATATCGAAGGGCGGCGTTCCGCCCGGTGTGGATGTGTCCAGCAGAGTGAGTCTTCACGACTGGATTGACAAGCGGACTACGCACTGAGCCGCTTACCTCGCCAACCGCCCCGCTTGTCCGTAAAATCGCTCCATGATCTATCGCATCGACGTCCGCGCCGGCGGAGGGGCCGATCCGCTGGGGAATTCGATCTGCCAGCAGATTCGCGAGCTGGGCAAAGCTGTCGATTCCGTGCGGACCAGCCGGATTTTTCTTCTGGATACGGATGCTGATCCTGCCGCGATCCGCCGGGTGGCAAGCGAGCTGCTGGCCGATCCGGTGGTTGAAATCGCGGAGATTTTCGATTCGCAAAAGAAATCTGATTCCACAAGCCAGATTGAAATTCATCTGAAACCCGGGGTGATGGACCCGGTGGCCGCCAGCACGGAGATGGCGGTGCGCGACATGGGGATTGCCATCCGGCAGGTGCGAACCGGCCGCGCGTATGTGATCTCGCCGGTGATGTCCCCCGCCGATCTGCGCGAGACCGCCGAGCGCGTGCTTGCCAACGGCGTGATCGAATCGATCCATTTCGAGCCATATTTTCCGCGGCAATTTGAGGCGGGCAGGGAATCGGCGATGCAGCTTCGGCGCGTCTCCATCCGCGATCTGACGGACGAACAGCTTTCGTCGCTGAGCCGCACCGGGCATTTATTTTTGTCGCTGGATGAGATGAAGGCGATTCAGAATTACTTCCGGGCGCAGGAGCGCGAGCCGACGGATATCGAGCTGGAATCGCTGGCCCAGACGTGGAGCGAGCACTGCGTTCACAAGACGCTCAAGAGCGCCGTCGATGTGGAAATCCGCGATGGCTCGGGCAAAAAAATCGGCTCGCGGCGATACGCGAACCTGATCAAGGAAACGATCTTTGCCAGCACGATGAAGCTGATGGGCGCGGCCGCTGACGATCCGTTTTGCCTGTCGGTGTTCGTGGACAATGCCGGCGTGATCGCCTTCGATGAAACGGATGCGATCTGCTTCAAGGTGGAAACGCACAACCATCCCAGCGCCATCGAGCCCTACGGCGGCAGCGCTACCGGGTCGGGAGGCGTCATCCGCGACGTGCTGGGCACCGGGTTGGCCGCACGTCCCGTTGCCAGCACGGATGTTTTTTGTGTCGCATATCCCGATACTCAGCGTGCGGATATTCCTAAAAATATCATCCATCCGCGCCGGGTTCTCCAGCAGATCGTGGCGGGCGTGCGCGATTACGGCAACCGCATGGGCATTCCCACCATCAACGGCGCGGTGTATTTCGACAATCGGTATCTGGGAAATCCGCTGGTGTTCTGCGGGTGCGTGGGACTGATTCCGCGCGACAAAATTCACAAGCAGGCCGTTGATGGCGATGCGATCGTTCTGCTGGGAGGGCGGACCGGACGCGATGGAATTCACGGGGCGACTTTTTCCAGCGCGGAATTGACGGATACGCATGCGGATGAATTTTCGCATGCGGTGCAGATCGGAAACGCCATTACGGAAAAGAAAATGGCGGATGTCATTCTGGCGGCGCGCGATCGCAATCTTTTCACGGCCATCACCGATTGCGGCGCGGGCGGCCTTTCCAGCGCCGTGGGCGAAATGGGGGAGAAGATCGGTGCGACGGTGCTTCTCGAGAAGGTCCCACTGAAATATGCGGGGCTGCGGTACGATGAAATCTGGATCAGCGAAGCGCAGGAGCGGATGGTGCTGTCTGTTCCGGCCGACCATATCGAGGAACTGCTGTGGCTGGCGCGCGGGGAGGATGTGGAAGCGACGGTCATCGGTACTTTTGGCGCCGAAGGGCAAAACCTGATCCTGAAATACGGCGAGATCGAAGTCGGACGGCTTTCGATGAAATTTATGCATCATGGAATTCCGATGCCGCTGCGCAGCGCCGTAGTGGTTGAATCATTGCGCCGATCGCCGGAACCACCGCAGTCAATTTCGCCGCAGTCGTTTCGTGAGAAACTGCTGGCGGCGCTGGCGCATCCGAACATCGCATCAAAGCACTGGATCATCCGGCAATACGATCACGAAGTGCAGGGCGGATCGGTCATCAAACCGCTGGTGGGGCCGCTGCAGCATGGGCCATCCGATGGGGCGGTGTTTCGGCCCAAGCTGTCGAGCCATCGCGGCGTGGCGCTGGGGTGCGGGATGTCGCCGCAAATCGAAGACCCGTACGAAATGGCGATCGCTTCCATCGACGAGGCGATTCGCAATGTGGTGGCCGTCGGGACTGATCCGAATCGCGTCGCGATACTCGACAATTTCTGCTGGCCCAGCGTGGATGACGAGATCACGATGGGCACGCTGGTGCGCGCCTGCGAAGCGTGCCGCGATGCGGCGCTGGCGTACGGCATCCCATTCATCAGCGGGAAGGATTCGCTGCACAACCAGTTCACCGATAAGGAAACGGGCAAGGTGATTCGCATTCCGCGCACGCTGCTGATCAGCGCAATCGGGGTGATCGAAGACGTGCGGAAATGCGTCACCATGGATTTCAAGGGACCGACGTGTTGCCCGGTTTATCTCATCTCCGCGAGCGACCCGGGCGATATGAAAACCGTTTCATCGTTCCACCGCGCGATGGCTAAATTAATCGCCGATGGGCATGTCGCCGCCGTTCACGATGTCAGCGATGGCGGCTACGCCGTCGCCGCCGCGGAAATGTGCATCGCTTCCGGCAAGGGTCTGAATCTCAATCCGGAATTCCTTGCGGCAAACGATCCTTTCGCCGAACAATCGGGCAGATACATTGTCCAATTGAAAGAATCCGCATTCGACGCGGTACAGGGCGTTCACCAGATCAAGGTTGATGGACATGAATTTTTTGAGGAATCTGATCGGACCGACCCGTTCGTTACCGTCTTTAAGCGTCATTTCGGCCTGGGCGTGCGTATTGACCGCCTGGGCTTCGTTCAGCACTATCCGGCTTTGTTGCTTGTTTCCAGACAAGATGGGCAAATCAAAACCCACGGCAGAATTTTCGTGGATGAACTCACCCGCGCCTGGCGCGGCACGCTGGATTGGTGAACCTGCTATAATATTGCTTTCGGAGAACACGCTTGCCGGTCGTCGTTCATGCCGTTGATTCGCCGCTCTGGAGCCTGGCCCTTGGCGGCTTGCCCATTGACGCGGGGTTCCTTGCCGCTGCAATTGAGAATGAAGTTTCCCAGCCACGGGACAATCTCGATTTCCGCACGCGTCTTCTCATCCGTGACAGCCTCGCCGCACTGGAAATTCACTGGGGGAGAAATGAGGCAAGCCTCTGGCTCAACGGCTCGCCCAACAGCGCGATGCTGCGAGAAATTCGCGATGCCGATCTCGGCGAAACCGGATTCCCTTCTCTAACCCGCCGAATTATGGACGCCACAAAATCCGAAACGGTTCTGCAATTCCTGCGTGAACTCGCACTCCATTGCCCCCAGCCCGCGCGCCTGGAAATTGGCGGCGCGATTGCCGGCATCCTGGCCGGAATTCTTTCGCGCCATACCGAGGATATCGTTATCATCGATGAAATGCCGATCGTCCCGCTTTCCCAGCACGAGATGCTGCGGCAACTGGCGGATCGGTTTGGACTGCGCCTGACGCATTTTCAATCCCATTATCTACCCACCGGCTGGCAAGACCGCCTCCGCGGGTTTGATCGTTTTGGAAATCTTGAAGTGGTGCTGCTCGATCCGGCGGACCTTTTCATCGGCAAATTGTTCAGCCAGCGTATTAAAGACCGTGATGACCTTCGCGCGATGTCCAGTCAGCTCGATAAATCCTCGCTTGAAAGTCGTTTTCGAGAATCCACTGCCGCTCTATCCAGCGATTCCCGGCTGGTGAAATTCGCGGCGGAAAACTGGTACATTCTTTACGGTCAATCGCTGCCGACTTGATTTAGAGCGGTGACTGATCCTCGATGAAAGACATCGCCCCCATTCAGCGTTTCGTTCTCGTGACAGGTTCCAGCACCGGAATTGGAAAAGCGTGCGCAATCGATCTGGCCCGAAGAGGGTTTTCCGTCCTGGCCGGCGTGCGGAAAGCGGAGGACGGCGAAAAACTGAAATTGATCGGCGGACCCGATCTGCAGGCGATTCAGCTCGATATCGCGGATACGAAATCCATCGTGGAGGCCGCGGCGAAAATCTCGGAATTGACCGGCGATGCGGGGCTCGCGGGGCTCGTCAACAACGCGGGCATCGGCGTGCCGGGGCCGATCGAATTTCTCACCCGCGACGACTGGCGGCGGCAATTTGAAGTGAATCTCTTCGGGCATGTTGAACTCACCAGCGCCCTTCTCCCGGCGCTGCGGCGGCATGTCGCATCGGCGGGCGATGGCGCGGCGCGGATCGTTTTCATCGGCTCCATTGCCGGGCGAGTTTCCATTCCGATCCTCGGCCCCTACAGCGCATCAAAACATGCCCTCGCGGCAACGGCGGGTTCGCTGCGGATGGAACTGCGGCGACAGGGGATTCACGTCTGCCTGATCGAGCCGGGGGCGATCCAATCGGAAATTTGGCGCAAGGGAGACGAGGTTGGCGCGAGCATTGCCCCCGATGCGCCGCCGCGGCAGCTTTATGGCCCGGAGATCGACGCTGTGCTTGCCAGCTCGCGTCAATCGGCGGTCGATGCGATTCCCGCGGATCGGGTTGCCAGAGTGGTGTATGGCTGTCTGACCCGTTCTCGCCCGCCGCTCAGGAAAACCGTGGGCCGCGACGCATTTTTTGCCGCAATGCTGCGGAAAATCCTGCCGGAAGGTCTGTTTGAGAAAGTGCTGCTTATGGGGATGAAGATCAAATGACCTTATCCGATATTTGATTCTCGACGTGCGGCTAAATATCATTCCGAGTCTGTAAACCCTGTCCAATCCGAGTGACCATCATGCGAAAAACACACCTATTTTCCGGCATCCTTTTGTGTCTATGCTTCATATTTCTGCTGAGCGCCACGGCGCGGGCTCAGACAGATTCCACGGTCTCGCCCGGCACGGTGCGGGAAGAGGTTCGGCAGCTCATCACCGATTTGAACAACCCCAATTACGATTATTCAAAAGTCCCCGACCGGATGCGGGAAGTGTTCCAGGATTTTCGGTCGGCCACTTCTTCAATGGACCCGGGCGATGCCGCGCAATTCCGCGGTGATCTGATGCAGCAATTGATGCCGGTGATTATGGCCAATCAGCAGAAGATCCAGGACGCGGTGCGGATGGCGTTTCTGAACAGCCTCCAGCAGCCGCTTGGATGCAGCGACGATGAATTCGCGGCAATCAAGCCGTATCTGGAAAAAGTAGTGGATGACTGGCAGGCGATGCAAATCAATCGCTTCCGCCCACCGACGCCTCCGACCGCCAATGCAACGCCAGGCGCAACCCCGAACGCAGCACCCGCGCAGAACACTCCCCCGCGCCCGCTGATGGGCGGCAATAATACCTCGGCCGTCCAGCAGGCCGCCGCCGATCTGCAGCAGACTCTGGAGGATCCGAGTTCCACCAACGATCTGATCAAGAACAAGCTCGACACATTGCGCCAGGCCCAGGACAAAGCCCAGCAAGACCTGAAAGTCGCCCGCGGCCAGCTTCAGGAGTTGCTGACCGAGCGGCAGGAGGGTGTGCTGGTGGAGTATGGGTTGCTGGATTGACGGGAATCGGAGGCAGCTTTTCTCTTGTTTTTGTGTACCGCACGTAGACTTTTCGACATATTTCGGCAACATCACGCTGTGCTCTGAAGCGGTCCGTGTGCCGTTGGTACGTTGTTTATCTTCTAGATTTGAGTGCCGTCGGTGACTGGCTATAGAGCGTCGCTCATGACACAGTGGAGAAAGGCAATATGAATATCTATGTCTTTACTTCCAATTCACTCACAAACATTTGGGCGGGTATCGGCGCGCGCAAGTGGGCCGTTGCCGAATCTCAGGCTAACATGCCAGGCTGCGCGACTAAAGGAACAAACGAGGGGGAACAAACGAGGGGGACATCACTGATTAATTCGCCAGCCGAATCAATGTCCCTGCTAAGTCAGCGGATCGTTTTCCGCTGGCGCGACGGAGCGTACGATGTGCAGATTGTCGATTACCACTGAGGTGTAGTATGCGTCCGCCCAATCCGATCCATCCGGGCCAAATGCTTCGTGAGGAGTTCCTTGCCCCGGCGGGCATATCGCAGCGGGCATTTGCCAGGAAGCTGGGATGGACGGCCGCCAAGCTGAATGAGCTGATCACCGGCAAGCGAGGCGTGACCGCCGATTCGGCGCTTGACCTTGCCGCCGAACTGAAAACTTCGCCGGAAGTCTGGCTCAACCTGCAAATGTATTACGATCTGAAAAGGGCCCAGACGCGGCGCAAGCGGGCCTCGTAGAATCGCGTCATCGCGACGGTGCGGCAGGCCATATCGACTTGAGCCCGTAGATTTCCAGCGACCGCAGTCGCGCCGCGCCGCCGCGGGCGGTGATGGACAGGGCCGTGTCACTGGCATCGGGGAGGAAACAACTCGTCAGGGAAACGCGGCCGTCATTGGCGAAGGTTTCGATCGATGTTCGATCGACCAGAATCGTGAGCCGCAGATGGCCGTCGGCCAGTGTGAGCGGCGCATCGCCCAGCGCAGAGAGCGTTTTTGTCTTCACATCGTAGCTGACCGTCTGGCCCAGGATGCTCAGAGCCACCGAATCGGCGTTGCCTATTTCGAGATCGGCGCGAATCTCCATGGTCTCGCCGGGGATATCGGCTTTCAAGCTTTCGCCGGGCGAAAGGGGCTTGTCGGTCCATTTCCGCTGGGAAATGTGGAGCAGATCGATCTCGCGAACGGGGTTGCGGAAAAGGCGCGGGCCGTCGGGCGTGGTGCGCAGCGTCAGCTCCGCGGGAAAACTCATCTGCTGGTTGAACGGCATGCCCGGATAGTTTCCGCCGCGCATCCATGCGATTTGAATGCGCCGGCCGTCGTCGGCGGGAATATCGCTGTACGATTGCACGGCGTAAAAATTCCGGCCGAAATCGACCTGGCGAACTTCCTGGGTGGGCGCGAAGTGTCGGCCATCGAAATCTCCCACCAGGTAATGTCCATTGGCGGCGGTGAAAACCCACTTGATTTGGGATGCGTTGCCGTCCAGCGCGATCGGGAAAAAATCTGGGCACTCGATGCAGCCGGGCATTTCCAGGTCCTGCAGGTGGGTCCACTCTTTCAGATTCGGCGAAGAAAATATGCAGAACGTATTGTCCACATCCTTAAAAAGAACCACGATCCATTTCCGGGTCGGCTCGTGCCAGATGACGTGCGGGTCGCGATTGCTGCCGGCGATGTGGGCGAGGACGGGGTTCCCCGTGTATTTGGTAAAAATGCGGCCGCGATCGTTGCTGTAGGCGATCGCCTGAGCGAAGGGATCCTTGGCCGCCGTGTACATCGCCACCAATGGTGGATGGCCTGGCGTGCCAAACCCGCTGGTGTTTTTCCAATCCACCACCGCCGAGCCGGACCAGATCCAGCCATCGTGGTCATCGGGTTGCAGCGCAACCGGCAACTGCTTCCAATGCACCAGGTCAGGACTAACCGCGTGCTCCCACGACATCACCGGCGTCTGCTCCAGCGAATCGGTGCGGCCCTGGTAAAAAAGGTGATATTCCCCGTCGAAATAGACCAGGCCGTTGGGATCGTTCATCCACCCCGTCTGCGCAGAGAAATGAAACTGCGGGCGGTACCGCTCGTGGTAGAGAGAATTTTCCTGCATGGCTTGGGCGAGACCGCATTGATGAAACAAAAAGATGACGGCAAGGAAGCACATCCAGAGCCGTAAGAATGAATTATTCATTATCATAGTAAGGATTAGGGCGCGATCGAACCAGAGCCAAGGGTTTATCGATTGCGCCAACTTCCGGGCTGACGGCGAAGATCGAATAGCGCGATGATATCCACGATTTGCGGAGTTCTCGTAAAAATCGGCGGCAGCAAGCAGGTCGATCCTCGCTTCAGGCGAGAAACGATAGTTCATTCCTTCATCCGTAAAAGCGTTGCCGCAATTCCCGCATGACTTCTTCGCCAGGAAGCATTTGGACTTCGCCCCGGTCGATTGCGCCCAGGCGGCGGTGGAGTTCGGCGATCCGGGCGAGACTCACCTCGTCCGGACCGACGCATTGCCAAAGTGCTTCAGCCACTTCGTCTCTATCCTGCGGCGGCAGAGCCATTGCTTCACTCAATATTTGATCTTTCGTCATGGCAAGATTCCCTGAAATTTATATCTCCAGCATGAGCCGAGTCGGATCTTCCAGATACTGCTTGAGCCGCACCAGGAAGCTGACCGATTCCTTGCCGTCGACGAGGCGGTGGTCGTAGCTCAGGGCGATGTACATCATCGAGCGGATTTCGATTTTGTCGTTGATGACCACCGGCCGCTTCTGGATGGCGTGCATGCCCAGGATTCCGCTTTGCGGGGGGTTGAGGATTGGGGTGCTGAGCAGGCTGCCGAAGATGCCCCCGTTGGTGATCGTGAATGTTCCGCCGGAGAGTTCTTCCAGCGACAGTTTTCCCTCGCGGGTGGCGCTGGCGAGGCGTTTGATTTCCGATTCGATGCGGGCAAAGGACATTTTCTCCGCGTGGCGCAGCACGGGGACGGCCAGCCCCCGGTCGGTGCTGACGGCGATGCCGAGGTGAACGAACTGGTGATAGATCACCGTGTCGCCCTCGAGAAACGCATTGACGCGCGGGAATTCCTTGAGCGCCAGGACGCAGGCGCGGGCGAAGAAGCTCATGAAGCCGAGACCGACGCCATGCACTTCCTGGAATCGCTCTTTGAACTTGTTTCGCAGCTCGATGACGCCGGTGAGATCGACTTCGTTGAACGTCGTGAGGATCGCGGCGGTGTGCTGGGCCTGGAGCAATGTTTCGGCAATCCGCTTGCGGATTTTGCTGAGCGGCGCGCGATGGATGCCGGTGGAATCGAACATCATCGCCTGCGTCTCGCCCCCCGCCAGCGCGGGGGCAACGGTGGCGACATCTTTCTTTTTCTCGGTCACCGGCGGAATCGGCGGAGGCGGCGGCGTAAAGACCGGCGGAGCGGTCGGCGCCGGCTGGGGCGATTTTTGCGACGCGAGATAGGATTCGACATCTTCCTTGGTCAGCCGATTGCCGGGGCCCGTGCCGACAATCATTTTCGGATCGATTTGATTTTCAGCGAGCAACCGGCGAACGGCGGGGCTGAAATCCTCGGGCGCGGCCGTGGGCGGCGGCGGCACCTGCGCGGCAACGGGCTGCGGCTGCTTGGACTGGGCGGTGGCCGGCGGCTTGGCGGCTTTCGCGCCGGTGGGATCGATCTCGGCGATCACCTCGCCGACATCCACCGTGTCTCCTTCGCGCCGCTTGGGATGGATGATGCCGGCGGATTCGGCCGGGACATCGACGTTGGCCTTGTCGCTTTCCAGCTCGCAGAGTGGCTCATCGACCGCCACCGAATCGCCGTCATGCTTGTGCCATTTCAGCAGCTTCGCCTGTTTGACCGATTCGCCCAGACCCGGAACTTTTACCTCGATAGCCATGCAGCAATCCTTTGTCGGCTGATGATATTACTCGGATGATCGGGTTAGTCGCCACCGACGCCCGAGCCGTGGGCGATTTTTTCCAGCGTTTTTTCGGCGATCTTCGGGTCGTCCGTGGCTTTGGTCTCGACGGGGGTTGGCTTTGCGGGCTCCGGCGCGGGCAGGTCCAGCGCGCGGGAAATGATTTCCGCTTCTTCCTGGTCGTTGATTTTCTTGGATCCCACCGCGGGGCTGGCGGATTCCTCCCGGCCGAAATAGTTCAGCACCGCCGTCTCCGGCAGCATCGGCTGCAGGCGGTCGGACATGAAGTTCCACGCGCCGCGGTTTTTCGGCTCTTCCTGCACCCAGCCCACTTCGCTGATATTGCGGTATTTGGCCAGGATCGCCTGCAATTCGGCCTTGGGATAGGGATAAAGCTGCTCAACGCGCACCAGGGCGACGTCTTCCAGGTTGGCTTTTTTGCGGGCGGCATCCAGCGTGAAATAAATCTTCCCGCTGCACAGGAGCAATCGCCGAACGCGATCGCGCGAGGGAAATGCCGGGTCGTCGATCACCAGGTGCACCGAGCCTTCGGTCAATTCGGCGAGGCTGGAGATCGCATCGCGCAGGTTCGCCTTGGGCATCATCAGGATCAGCGGCTTGCGGAAATTTCGCTTCATCTGCCGGCGAAGCACATGGAAATATTGCGCCGGGGTGCTGGGATAGACCACCTGGATGTTGTCCTCGGCGCACAGGGAGAGGAAACGGTCCAGATAGGCATAGGAATGCTCCGGCCCGGAGCCTTCGTAGCCGTGGGGCAGCAGCAGCACCAGGCCGGACATTTTTCCCCATTTGGATTCGGCGGCGACGATGAACTGATCGATGATCGGCTGGGCCATGTTCACGAAATCGCCGAACTGCGCTTCCCACACGACGAGATTTCGCGGGTCGGCTGAGCTGAAGCCGTATTCAAATCCCAGCACCGCCAGCTCCGACAGCATCGTGTTGACGAAGATGATCGGCGCCTGGTGCTCGGAGATATTGGCCAGGGGGACATATTTTTCGCCGGTGTTGTAATCGCGCAAGGCGGCATGGCGATGAGAAAAAGTTCCGCGCTGGGTGTCCTGCCCGACGAACCGGACGGGCGTCCCTTCCAGCAGCAGGCTTCCCAGCGCCAGCATTTCCGCGCCGCCCCAGTCGATAAGCCCCTTGCCAAGCGACATATCCAGGCGCTTCTCCATCAGCGGCTTTAATTTCGGGTGAACGGTGAATCCTTCCGGAATGCGGGTGGCGCGCTGGCCCACTTCGCGCAGAATATCCGCCGAGACTTTGGTGACCGCCGACCAGTCGGCTCCGGCGCGGCTGAAGCCCTTCCAGACTCCGCCGAACGACGGGGGAAGCGCCACGGCCGTTGGCTGTTTCTCGCGGGCCTGCCCCAGCGCTTCTTCGAGCCGCTGGTTGGATTCGTTGCGCATCTGCTCCAGCGTTTCGGCATTGAGAACGCCTTCCTGAATGAGGCGCTGGGCATAGAGATCGCGCACGGAGGTCTTGGCGGCGATTTCGCGGGCCATCACCGGCTGGGTGAAGCTCGCCTCATCCTGTTCATTGTGGCCATTTTTGCGATAGCACCAGACATCAATCATCACGTCGCAGTGGAATTGCTGGCGGAATTCGATCGCCAGCTTCGCGGCATGAACGCACGCTTCGGGGTCGTCGCCGTTCACGTGGAAAATCGGGGCCTGGATCATCTTGGCCACGTCCGTCGCATAGGGTGTGAAGCGTCCCTGGCGCGGCAGCGTGGTGAAACCAATCTGGTTGTTCACGATCACGTGGATCGTCCCGCCCGTGCGGTAATACGGAAGCTCGGACAGACCCAGCGTTTCGTGCACGATGCCCTGCCCGCAGAAGGCGGCGTCGCCGTGAATCAGGATCGGCACGACGCGCGTCCGGGTGGCGTGATCGCCGCGGTAATTCTGCTTGGCCCGCACGATCCCCACCACCACCGGATCGACCAGTTCAAGATGGCTGGGGTTGTAGCTGAGCGCGATATGGATGGTGAGCTTGTTTTTGACGCGCCGGTCCTGGGCGTAGCCGAGATGATATTTCACATCGCCGTCGCCGTCGGGATTTTCGGCGGTTTTGCCTTCAAATTCGCGGAAGATCACTTCATACGGTTTGTTGACGACATGGGCCAGAACATTGAGCCGGCCGCGGTGCGCCATGCCCATGACGACTTCCTGGATGCCCAGGGCGGCGCCATCTTCCACCAGCGTATTGAGCAGCGGAATCAGCGATTCAGCGCCTTCCAGTCCGAAGCGTTTTTGCCCCTGCTGCCGCCGGGCGAGAAATTCCTCGAATCCCTGGGCGGCGACGACTTCATACAGCAGCGCCTGCCGCTCGGCCGTGGTGAGCACCGGGCGGTTGTAGTTGGGCTCCATGCGCTGAATGAGCCAGTCGCGCTGCGCCTTGTCGGAGATGTTGACGAATTCGACGCCGATCGTGTTGCTATAGGTGGCTTTCAGCTTTTCGATCAGGTCGCGCAGGGTGCCGTCGAATTTCCCCTGAAAATCGTTTTGCGTGACGCGCTTGTCCATGTCGGCGGGCGTCAGGCCAAACTGCGAAAGATCCAGCAGCGAATGGCTCGGGCGGTTATGACCGAGCGGATCGAGGTTGGCGATGAAGTGGCCGAGTTCGCGGTAGGAGTGAACGAGATTCTTGGTTTCGACGCCGGCGCGGGCACGGCTGGGATCGATCTGATCCGGGCCGGCATCGCCATGATCGGCAAAGACGCCCGTCAGGCTTGCGGCGCGTCCTCCGGCAGCTTCGAAACCGGCGAAGAACGCCTGCCAGTACGCATCCACTGATCGAGCATCCGACTGGTAGAGCTGATAGAGTCTGTCGATGTAATCCGCGTTTCCGCGGTTAATGATTTCGAAAGGATCCATAGCCAAAATCCAAGCACCCCTGCCCGAGCGGTTGCATGCCCAATTGTAGGCTCTTACAAGCCCGACACCAGCATAAACCCGATCATCCGCCGGCGATGCACTGTTTCTTTCATCGACCCAGCGCGATCAATGGCTCAAGGCGCGCGTTTGGGATTGATAAAAACATACCCAATCGCACCGAATGCGCCAATCATTATTCATAAATTCATTTATGTAAATAGGTTACAATCGGCGAGGCCGAGCTTGGGCCGGGTCCGTTTCCGATTAACGCGGACAGAACGTACAATACGCCGGAGATTCGCCTGCGGACGTGTTTTTGCCATGTCATCCCAGCTCATTTGTCCAGATTGCGGTGGAGTGATCGGCGGTACGGCGGAGGAAGCCGGCGGCGCCTGTACCTGCTGGTCCAATAAGTCCCAGACGAGCGGCGATACCGTCATCGAAAAATCACCCACACCCCAGGCCAAAATCTGTTGCCAGTGCGGCAAAGAACTGAGCGGAAAAAAACGCCTTCGCGACAGCCGGGGATACTGGTGCTATGCCTGCCATAAGCTCGACCAGCAGGCCAACAAGCCCAAGGGGGAAAAGTGCGCCGATTGCGGCCGGGTGGTGGCGGCCACGGCCCTGAGCGATTTCGAAGGCCGTAAAATCTGCGGTGCCTGCAGGAACGATCGCAAGGAAATGGCCGTCGCCGAGCGCAAGCGCAGCGGTGTGAGTTCAGCCAGTTACAACCAGCTCGCCAAATCCCGGCTGCTATGGATGCTGGCTTTTGTTGCTGTTCTGCTGGTGATTATTATCCTGAGACATTTCAATATCATTGGATCGTAACCGCACTTTCTCTATTCCAGCCGCATGCCGCAGATTCTCTTCAAGAAGCAGTTTCTCGACGCCATCCGGCGAGGGGACAAAACCACCACGCTTCGGCGATGGAAATCGTGCCACCTCAAAGCGGGTTGCCGGGCTCGCGCGCCGGGGCTGGGATGGCTCAACATTATTTCATGCGACAAGATCGATCTGAAAGACCTCACCGAATCCGATGCCGTCGCCGATGGATTCGAGTCGCTCAAAGCGCTCCGAAAGATTCTTGCGCAAATCTATCCAAATTGCGCAACCGACGGTCGGCATTGGTATCGCGTTGTTTTCACGCCTGAGGGGGCTAAGGCTTCTCCCGCGCAGGATGCGCGAAATCACCTGGTGCGCCAAATCAGGGCTGAGCTTGACAAGGCCGTCCGCCAAAGCGGATCATTGTTCCAGATATGAGCAGCGCCGTGATTCTGCAGCATGTCGCCCACGAGGGACCGGGGCGAATCGTTCCACTCCTGCGCGACTATGGGATTCCGGTGCAGGTGCGATATCTCCACCGCGGCGACGAGGTTCCCACCGACCTGGATGAAGTCAGAGCGCTCATCCTGCTGGGCGGGTCGATGTCGGTCAACGATATCGCCGGCGGCAAGTTTCCATTTCTGGCCCAGGAGATCGAGGTGCTCAAGCGCATGATCGGAGCGGATCGACCGGTGCTGGGGATTTGCTTGGGCGCGCAGCTTCTGGCTCACGCCGCCGGTGCCAAGGTGTATCCACTCACAAAACCCGGTGCGACGCCGCAGGAACCGGGCGTTCCCACACCCGAGCTGGGGTGGGCGCCGGTGAATTTCCCGTTTCCAGGCGGGACCGAGCCGATTGTGATGGGGCTGGTGGACGGCTCGATGATGTTTCACTGGCATCACGAGACGTTTGATCTTCCGCGTCTGCCGCCGCCCGCCAATGTCCCGCCGCCCCCCGCCCCCCCGCCGCCGGCGGGCAATGCGCTGCTCAGCTCCAGCAAGCTTTGCAAAAACCAGGCGTTCCGGTTCAAGAATCGGCTGTTCGGATTTCAGTATCATTTCGAATGCACAGAGGAGAATATCGAAGCCATCGTCGCCGCGGGACGGCAGGAAATCGCTTCGGTGCTTGGCCCGGCGGGTGAAAAAACTATCCGCGATGAAACCAAACAGTATTACCCCCGCTATGCGCGTCAGGGCGAGCGGATCATCCGTAATTTCGTGCAGTTCCTGAAGGTGTATTGATTCTTATCCGCCCACCGATGCCTGCGCCCCAGGCGCAACGGCACACGGGCTAATCCATGGAAACGAGCATCGCCCATCCCGAACACCGCACCCGCAAGCCGTACGTCCGGCCGTGGGCGCTGGCGACGCCGATCGTCATTCTTTTATTCTGCCTGCCACTGCTCAGACCGCTTCGACACCCGGGGCGGGCATCGGATGATGAAACCCTTCGGCTGGCGACAATTTCCGCACTCGTCGATCATGTGTCCGATCCGGGGCCGCTTTACGAGCGATTGGCGATCGACACGGGTAAATTCATCCTTCCGAGCCATTACATTCGGGTCGATCACCGGGTTTACAGCGATCAGCCGCCTATGCTGGCGTTTTTGCTCAGCGGGCCGGCGCTGGTGCTGCAATGGATGGGATATCCGCTTCGGGGGAATTCGGTGCTGGTTCCGTATCTGTTGACGCTGCTGGGCGTGACGTTGCCAGTCGCCGGGGCCGCCGGGCTGGTCTACCGGATGGGGCGGATTTTTGAGCTTCGCCGGCAATGGCGAACCGCTTTGGCGGCCGCCGTCGTCTTTGGGACCGGATTGATTTCCTACGCGGTCGTCCTCAACCCGCATGTTCCGGCGGCTGTGTTGGTCCTGGCATCGGCCGGATGCCTGGTCCATTTGTCCGCCAGCGAAAACCCCTCGCGCGGCGGGGGCTGGCTTGTGCTGGCCGGCTTCTGCGCGGCGCTGGCCGCCACCATCGATCTTTCCGCAATCATTTTCCTGGGTTTGTTCATTGTCGTCGTAGCCGTGATGCGTTTGCCCTGGGCACTGCGCATTGGGGGGATCATCCTCTACCTTTTCGGGGCGACGCCGGCGATCCTGCTGCATGCGACTCTCACCATTCCCCTGACGGGAAATCTTCTGCCCGCGTCGATGCATCCGGAATTGACCGTGCATCGCCGGCTCTATGTCGAAGAACCTGCCATCGACGCTTCGCCGGATTTCACGGAGATCGATCGCCCGATCGACACAGATGATGCCCTGGATGAGAATTTCCCGGCTCCGTCGATCTGGCAGAAATCCCTCCGCGGGATGTCCACGTTCGTCTGGACGTTCATCGGCGAGCATGGGCTGCTCGTGCATTTCCCGGTTGTTCTGCTGGGACTTGCGGGCATGCTGGCGGTGATGCACCGGCACTGGCCGGGAACCACCAAAGTCCTGGCTGCCGCCAGCGCGATTGCCGTGGTTGCCGGCGTGATCGGTTACGGCGCCAGCCGATACGGCGAAACCACCGCCGATTTCGGCAACCGCTGGCTCATCGTCTTCCTGCCGATCCTTTTCTTCTGGGCCGGCGCCTGGCTTCGCCGCCCGCACACCAGCCTGGCCTGGTCGCTGGCGGCGATGTTGCTCATTTTCAGCGTTCTCGTGTCGCTCATCGGCGCGACCGATCCCATGCCCGTCGGCGGATACAGCAGATACACCGCGGCTTCCGCACTGCGCGACCTTTTCAAAACCCCGCCCCCGTTTGAGGGAACGGCCTTGGCGGATCGATAGACAGATCGAATTGTCGGGCCGAACGCGGCTCGCAGTTCGCGAAACCCCACTCTCACCTGTTGATCTCATTAGCAGTTTTGACTATTTTAAATCATACAAACCCGCCCGATTAATAATTGACCTCCCCCTCCAAAGTTCGCATTATGTTAGGGTGGACACCGAAGACTTTTCTTATCGGGACAAGCTTCCGCACGGCCCGGCCCATCGCCGCGGCGCGGGGATCAATCCGGGGAACCGCTTCGAATCGGTGCGCCTGCACGTGCTCGGGGAGGAACTCGATCGGCAATGGCTGGAGCGCGAGGAGGCCGATGGCTCGAAACATCGCGTCGAGCGGCAGGTCTTTTTCGACCGCACGCAGAAGATCATCAACCAGGTCGCCAGCACTTCGGATGTGCCGTTCGACTGGACGCTGAACCCCTACCGCGGGTGCGAGCATGGGTGCATTTACTGCTTCGCCCGGCCGTATCACGAATATCTGGGCTTCAACTGCGGACTGGATTTTGAAACCAAGCTGATGGCCAAGCCGGATGCGGCGAAACTTTTGGAAAAAGAACTCGCCTCGCCAAGCTGGAAGCCAGAGCCGATTGTGATGTCGGCCATCACCGATGTGTATCAACCCATCGAGCACAAGATGCGGATCACGCGGCAGTGCCTGGAGGTTCTGGCCAGGTGCGGGCAGCCGGTGTCAACCATGACCAAGAGCGCGCTGGTGCTGCGGGATATCGACCTGTGGTCAAAGCTGGCGGAGATGAACGCGGGACGGGTGACGATCACGCTGGTGACGCTGGATACGGACTTGCAGCAGAAACTGGAGCCGCGCGCCTCGGCCCCGATGGGGAGATTGCGGGCGATTCGCGAACTCACGGCCGCGGGCGTTCCCGTCACCGTCAACATCGCTCCGATTATCGCCGGCCTGACCGACACCGAATTGCCCAGCCTCCTCCAGGCGGTTTCCGAGGCCGGGGCGCGCCGGGCGGCATGGGTAATGCTTCGGCTGCCGTATCAGCTCAAGGAATTGTTTCTCGATTGGCTGCAGCGCAACGTGCATCCGGATCGGGCGAAAAAAGTTGAATCGCTGATTCGGCAATATTCTGGCGGAAAGCTTTACCAGGCGTCGTCGCCGATGCGCCGCTGCGGGCGCGGGCCGATCGCGGAGCAGATCGCGCAGACGTTCGACGTGTTCACGCGGAAATATGGTTTGAATCGGGATATCCGCCCGCTCTCCAGCGCCAATTTCCGCCGGCCGGATGTCAGCGGGCAGATGCGCCTGTTTTGAGTCGAAAACATGAATGCCCCATCCGCGGAATCCTCGTCGGCCGATTGCACGCTGAATTGGATGCTGATCGACATGAACAGCTATTTCGCGTCGGTGGAACAGCATCTCCGGCCGGAATTGCGCGGCCGCAGGGTCGCGGTCATTCCGGTGGAATCGGAAAACACCTGCGTCATCGCCGCCAGCTATGACGCCAAACGTTTTGGAGTGAAGACTGGCACGCGCGTGAGCGATGCGAGGCGATTGTGTCCCGAGATCACGTTCGTCAGGGCCCGGCCGGATATTTACGTCAAGCTGCATCACGCGATCCTTCGCAGCGTGGACAAATGCCTTCCCGTGCACAAGGTGTACTCAATCGATGAATGGACAATCCGGCTGATGGGCGAAGAACAAAAACGGGACAGGGCCATCGCGCTCGCGGGCCGGATCAAGCGGCAGCTTCTGGGGGATTTCAGCCCGTGGCTGACGTGCTCGATCGGCATCGCGCCGACGCGCCTGCTGGCGAAAATCGCCAGTGAGCTGAAGAAACCCGATGGGCTCACGGTGCTCGATCCCGGCGAACTCCCGGGCCGGCTCGATCACCTTTCGCTGGATGATCTTTGCGGAATCGGTCACGGCATGGTCGCCCGGCTGAGCGCGCACGGTATCCATGAAGTGCGCGACCTGTGGGCGATCAGCAGGCAGCGGGCCATCGAGGTGTGGGACTCAGTCTCCGGGGCAAGCTGGTGGGCGGGCTTTCACGGATTCGATGAACCGGAGCAACTCACGCGCCGGCGATCGATGAGCCATGCCAGCGTCCTCGATCCGAAATTCCGCAACGACCGCGACGCCTACGGCATCCTGGTGCGATTGCTCTGCCGCCTTGGCGCGCGCCTCCGGAATGACGGTTATTTCGCCCATTACCTTCGGGTGCATTGGAAATGTCTTCGCGGCGGCGGCTGGCACGCGGAAACCACGCTGCCCTGCGTGCAGGACACCCAGGCGCTTTTGAAACAATTTCAGACGATCTGGCAACAGCGGACCGGCGGCAGCGGCCCGCCGATTAAAGTCGGCGTCGAGGTCGCGGGCCTAGTCCCGGCCACGCAGGTGTCGCAATCGCTTTTTGACGGAATGGAAAAACCAGGACGGGTCTCACGGGCCGTTGACAAGATTAACCAGCGATGGGGATTCGCCACGATCTATTTCGGAACGCTGCACGGCTTTCGCCATCGGATGGACGACAAAATCGCGTTTGGAAGAATTCCGCCGGAAGTCAGGTGAAGGCGGATGAGAGATGGCGCGCTGGCGCATCGCATGAAACAGGGTGGGAACATCCACGCAGTCGCGCTTCAGCAGAAGGCAGATGGACATGCCTTCAATGTTGGAGACGGTTCCGAAAATCAAAACAGCCGAGAGCAGGTTTCCCGTATACCAGCCACCCAGGAGCGTCACCATCCACACGAGAAAGCAAATCGCCAGCAGTTTGGCGCTGTATGCGTGAAACCCGGCGACCCTGCGCCAGCGGGCCGCGTGCAGCGCGTACCACGCGGTCGTCGTGGCGAGATAAAGAGCGAGTGATAACGCGTTGCGATCAAACTCTTCTGGATGGCGCCGCAGAATAAAAGCGGCAAGAGCAAGGTAAAAAATTGTGTCCGCAGTGCTGTCGGCCTTGCGCAAAGCCGGCGTGACCGTTCGGAAATATCGGGCGGCGGCTCCGTCGAAATAATCTGAAACGAAAGCGATCACGTAGAGCCACAAAACGGCCTGGTCCTTCAATGCGATGGGCGCAATGACGAGCCATGGCGCGATCAGGAGTCGGAGAGACAATAAGATCCACGGCAGAAATCTTTGCGGCCAATTGTTTGTGATTGCTAACATTTGTGGATAGCGTATCGTGAAAGCGGGCGGCGTCAAATGATTTGGCTGGGGCGAACGGCTTGGGGAAATACGAGGGACGGTGGAACCTTCTGCGTTCCTTTGCTGAGATAAAGGATCACGCGGACTTCTCTGATAAAACGGTAACAATCAATAAAACAGGCCTCAGTTGCCGAAATTCGCTTCTTGACGACAATACGTATATTGCCTGGCGAATATCATCAAAAACATCGAAGAGTCCCTTGCCTACTGCTTGAAAGCAGCGGGCGAGTTAGCGGCGTCCACCGACGTGCGCGAAGTGGCAAGTTTCGTCTACGCTTCGTGGCAGGGTGCGATTTTGCAGGCGAAGGTTGAGCAGAGTGCCCAGCCTTTGAAGCGTTTCAAAAGCATTTTGTTCAGCCGCCTGCTGCGTTGATAGCATGACCATCCCCGGAGCGGGGATATATAAGTTCATTTTATTTAAGGGCATCATTAAATGAACAGAATGAATCCCAAGGTTGATGGATTTTTAAGAAAAGCGAAACAGTGGCGGGAAGAATTGCAGAAATTAAGAACGATTGTCCTTGACTGCCGGCTGACCGAAGAAGTGAAGTGGCGTCATCCTTGTTACACATTTCAGAAAAGCAACATAGTTTTAATACATGGATTTAAGGAGTACTGTGCGCTTCTGTTTTTCAAAGGCGCCTTGTTAAAGGATGCCAAGGGTATCCTAATCCAGCAAACGAAGAATGTGCAGGCGGGGCGCCAGATTCGGTTTACCAATGTTCAGCAAATAGTTAAGATGGAACCCATCTTGAAGGCCTATATTCGTGAAGCCGTCGAAGTGGAAAAAGCCGGTTTGAAGGTGAATTTTAAGAGGAATCCAGAGCCTATTCCTGAAGAATTTCAAAATAAACTGGATGAAATCCCTGTGTTGAAAACTGCTTTTGCCGCATTGACGCCAGGGCGGCAAAGAGCTTACATCCTTTATTTTTCGGCAGCCAAACAATCCAAAACTCGGGAGTCAAGAGTTGAAAAATGGATGCAGAAAATTCTCGATGGAAAGGGATTGGATGATTAGTGTGACGCACAACCAATTGGGGACAGGTTAAAAAAGCGCGGTCTCGATTCGACGCTAAGTAAGTGCGGGCCAGGCACGCCGTGCTTGGTGGCGTTTACGTACCGAGTTCAGTTGAAGGAGAGTGTCCGATACCAATCAGGGGGTGCCATTCAAGGCCAACCAGGCAGCCAAAGAGTCCATGTAATCTCTCCAATGCACGATCTTTCTATTCTCAATCGTGATGACCGAGATGAACCTGTTATCATAAGACACGCCAGTGGATAGAATCTTGCCGCGCACGTCGTATTCGAGGATCACGACGCGACTATCTTGAGAGTGGTGTACAACAAGACCGTCGCCGGAGTGAAGTCTGATGTTGTTGCCGTACCCAGAGAACTGAGCCATCAGATCGGATCGCCCTTTGATTGTCAGAGGCCAACCCGGGAAGTTATAGCGAAACTCAAAAAGTGCGTCCTCGGCAACCGCGTCGAAGTAATGATCGCCGTCAACGAGTCCGGTCAGCCCCTTCATGACAATTTCAAAGAACGGATTCAGAGCCTCATATTTTGCATATTTGCTTTTTGGCACAATTGACCTCTGGACATTCAAACACCGCAGCAGGTCGTTCTTCATTTCGATTTAGAAGTAGACCTGATTATAAGTCGTTAATTTGTGAAAAATAGCAAGGCACATTAAGCTCGGTAACGAAGAGGGAACCGCTAAACCCCCACGCGAATCGCCTCCGCCAAATCCACTTTGCCCTCATGCAGACTGCGGCCGAGGATGACGCCCCAGATCGGCAGCTCTTTCAACTTGCGGATGTGGTCCAGGCTCCCCACGCCGCCGCTGGCGATGACGGGCACCTTGCCCGCCTCGGCAATGGCGCGGGTCTGCTCGTAGTTGGGGCCTTGGAGCATTCCGTCCTTGGCCACATCAGTGTATAGGATCGCCGCCAGCGGCCAGTCGGACACTTCCCGTGCCACATCGGCGGCGGTGCGCTGGGAGGTTTCGGACCAGGCGCGTGTGGCGATTTTTCCGTCCCTGGCGTCCACGGCCAGTACTATTTTTCCGGAATATCTCGGATCGTGCGCCAGCTCGCCGAACCATTTCCAGTCTTCCATCGCGCGCGTGCCCAGGACGATGCGCGACACACCGGCGCGGATGAGTTGCTCGATGTCTTCCCGGCTGCGGATGCCGCCGCCGACCTGCATGGACAGACCTGATGCGGAGGCCAACTGGCTGATCAGCTTCGTCTGGGCCGGCTTCCCCTCCTTGGCGCCGTCGAGATCGACGATATGCACCCATTTCGCGCCCGCGGAGACGAACGACTTGATGGCGGCGAGAGGCTCGATGTCGTAATCAAGCTGCCGCTGGTAATCGCCCTGCTGCAGCCGCACCAGGCGGCCGCCGCGAAGATCGATGCTGGGAACAATCGTTAGTGGCATTGATTCACCGGGATTCGATTCTAATTCGTTTGCGCCGGCGTACAATTGGAATAACCCGCGCATGAGCAGCCGAATCGAACAACTCGCTGAAAAGGCCAGAGCACTGCCGAAATCGCCCGGGGTCTATCTGATGAAAGATGACAAGGGGCGGGTGATTTACATCGGCAAGTCGGCGAGCCTGCGCGACCGGGTGTGCAGCTATTTCCAGGCGGGGGCGAAGCTTGAGTTCAAAAAATCGGGGATGGTCGAGCAGATCGTCGATTTTGAAGTCGTCCAGACGGAAACGGAAGTCGAAGCGCTGCTGGCCGAGAACCGGCTCATCAAGGATATCCAGCCGAAGTACAACGCGCGGTTGCTGGACGACAAGACGTTTCCGTATCTGATGGTGACAACCAGCGACGAGTTCCCCGGCGTGTACGTCACCCGCGAGCCGAAAACGCGCGGCGTGAAACTTTTTGGGCCATTCACCAGCGTGCATTCGCTCAAGGAAGCGGTGGTGGTTCTGCAAAAGGCGTTCAAGTTCCGCACCTGCCACCTGGAGATATCCGAGCAGGATGAAAGCCGGCGTTTCTTTCGACCGTGCCTGCTGTATCCGATCAAGCAGTGCACGGCCCCCTGCGCCGCGAAGATATCAAAGGACACATACCGCGCGGATGTGAATCGTCTGTTGCGCGTGCTGGAAGGCGGACCAAGAAGCGCTGTGCGGACGATGGAAAAGGAAATGATCCAAGCCAGCGAGGATCGCAATTACGAATTGGCCGCACGATTGCGCGATGAGATCAAAGCGCTGACATCGCTGGGCGCGCGGGCGGCCAAGGGGGAGCAGGAATACTGGCAGCCGGAGGCGTTTGTGACCGATCCGCGCGAGGGGCTGGAAAAGCTGCAGGAGGTGCTGGGCCTGCCCGAGCCGCCGCGAATCGTGGAGGGAATTGACATCGCCCATCTTCAGGGCGGCGAAACCGTCGGCAGCAAGGTCTGCTTCATCGACGGGGTGCCGTTCAAGGACTGCTATCGGCGATACAAAATCCGCCATGCTCAGGGGAACAACGATTATCTCAGCATCCAGGAAGTCGTGGGCCGGCGATATCGCGAAGCGGGATCGAACCACGAGCTGTTCCCGGATGTGATTCTGATCGACGGCGGGCTGGGCCAGCTTCACGCGGCGATGGATGTATTCAAGACGATGGACGTCAAGCCTCCAATGGTGATCTCGCTGGCCAAAAAGGAAGAGCTGTTGTTCGTCCAGGCGCGTCACGAGCCGATCCGTGTTCCCCGCAACCACGCGGGGCTGCGTCTGCTGCAATACATCCGCGACGAAGCGCACCGGTTTGCCCAGCACTATCACCACATCCTGCGTCGTAAATCGCAACTGGAGGAAGATGTGCGCCAGGGCCGGCGGGCGCCGCGCCCAAAACGCCCACGCAAAACTGCGACGGGCGACGATCCCGCGCCGCATTCGACGCACATGGAACTGCCGGTTCTTCAGCCCACGGATCAGAAACCCCCTGAGCCGCCAACCCTGATCGACCAGGAGGACGCGCAGGCGTAACCGGTCGCTCTCAAAAATTACGCTTACATCCCGGCCTGACATGGGATATCGTTTTGGGAAGATGACCACGACCCAGGGCAAACTCCTCCTCGCGTCGCCGCGGCTTGCCGACCCTAATTTTTCGCGCACCGTGGTGCTGATGATCCAGCACAATGCCGAGGGAGCGCTGGGGCTCATCCTGAACCGCCCGCTGGAGATCACCGTTCGCCAGGCGTGTGAGCAGAGCCTTGGAGAAGACTGCGAAGTGGATGAATTTCTGCACCAGGGCGGCCCGTGCGAAGGACCCCTCATGGTTGTTCACGGCAACGAGCTGGAAAAAGATGCCGATGTCATTCCGGGCGTTTTCTTCACCACCGAACGGGCGAAGATCGAAGCGCTGCTGAAGCAGCAGATCGCGCTGGCGAGATATTTTGTCGGTTATGCCGGTTGGTCGGCGGGACAACTGGAAGCGGAGATGGAGATTGAATCGTGGATCGTAGCCGATGCCGCGCCGGATTTCATTTTCCAGGGTCAGCCGGATCTCTGGACGAAACTGATGCGCGGGCGAATCCTGCAACGATGGGTTGATCCCTCCCGCATCCCGGATGATCCTTCGGTGAATTAATTCGCTTCACGCCAGCGGCAGAGTCAGCTTGAAATCCGATCCCTTGCCGATGTCGCTGCTGACGCTGATGTCGCCGCCATGCTCGCGGACGATGCGGCGAGCCATCGCCAGGCCCAGGCCGGTTCCGCTTTTTTTGGTCGAATAATACGCCTGGAAAATTTTATCGACGGCATCCGGCGGAATGCCGCTGCCTGTGTCGATCACATCCACAACCGCTAAATTTCCGGCCGCGCTCGCCGAGAGGATCAGTTCGCCGCCGCCGGGCATCGCATGCAGGGCGTTAATCAGCAGATTCAGGATCGTCTGCTTGATCAGGCGGGGATCGACGTTGACCATCAGGCGCTCTGGCCGGGGATTGAAACGAAGCTGGACGCGACCGAGCTGAGCCTGGGGCGCGAAGAAATCCACCAGCTCTTCGAGGATCGCGTTCAAATCGACTTTTTCGCGGCGCAGCTCGATCTTGCCGGCAAAGCGCAGAAAATCGTCGAGGATATCCCGCAGCCGGGCCGCCTCGCGGGTGACGGTGGCGATGCGGGTGGAGAGCCGGCGATGCGCCGGATCGCTGGTGTCCAGATCTTCCTGGAGCAATTGGAGGTTCAGCAGGACCGTCGAAAGCGGATTTTTGATCTCATGCGCCAGCCCGCCGGTGAACGTTCCTACCTCCGCAAGGCGCTGACTGGACTGCGCCCGCGCCTGGAGGCGCGCCGCCCGCCGCTGCGACGCGGCGCGAATGCGCGCCAGCGTTCGGCGGATTCTGCGCTGCTCGCGCCTGACGCGCACGAGGGTGACGCCCGCGGCAATCGAAAAGACAACGAGACTGGCCAGGAAGCCGAGCAGCAATCCCGGCAGGAAATGGTCCATGAGCGGGCGACTACTTTACCGCCGGTTCGATTAATTTCGAACTACGACGCGTTCGCCCAGCCGTTTCACCGCTTGAGCGCTGAGGCCCTTGGCGCCGGAGACCTGGTTGTATTCAACCTTTTCCCCGTCCTTGAGGGACCGGAACCCTTCGCCCTCGATGCTGCTGAAATGGACGAAAACATCCATTCCATCGGGATTCATGATGAATCCGAAGCCCTTCTTGGAATCAAACCACTTGACGGTGCCAAGACTCATGGCAGCCCTCCAAGAGAAAAAGCGGCAAAACTGCGTGGAGCGGTAGATGTGTGCCCCAGACTTCGCCGCGGACAAAAGAAATGACAAAATGGGAGATTCTGGACGGGTCCAAAACGCCCCAACGTGAGTGTGCTACCTTTTTCTGCAAAACTGGACATGCACAACAACCAACGAGAAATGCCCTGATTCCCTGACTCCGGCCAGCATACCGGCAAGAGTCGGTTTTGCAATAATTTTCTGGCCAAATGCCGCGGAAATTTTTCGGCTTGCCCACCATTCGGCCTGACTCATATAGTCACTCACATGGCCTCGGTGGAAAGAAGCACAAAGCGTGTCCTGGTCATCGACGACAACCAGATCGTTACCCGGTCATTGCTGCTATTGCTGAAAACCGAGGGATTCGAGCCGCACGTGTTCACGGCGGGCGCGCCCGCGCTGGCGTTCAGCCAGAACAACCGCTTCGAGGCCGCGCTGATCGACATTCATCTTCCCGATCTCTCCGGGCTGGAAATCTCGCGGCAATTGCGGCAAACCCACGGCAAGGAGATGCCCATCATCATTTTCAGCGGCGACAATTCCCTGGAAACCCTCCGCGCCCTGCCTGACGCCGGCGCCACCCTTTTTCTCAGCAAGCCGATCAACGCCAGCCGCCTGATGCAATATCTGCGCGAAACCATCGGCATCCCCGCGCCCGGCTCGGAATCTACCGCAACTCCCTGAATTTCCCCTCGATATATTTCATCGCCAGCTCCCGGTAGTGAGTCCCAAGCCACTGCATGTACTGCAATTCCTCTGCTTTCACCGCCCGGACAATCTTTCCGGGAACGCCCATGACCACCATCCGATCGGGCACATTCATATCCGGCGGCACGACTGCCCCGGCGGCGATCAGGCATTGTTTGCCGACCACTGTTCGGCTCAGCACCGTCGCGCCCATGCCGATCAGCGAGCCCGCTCCAACATGCTTGCCGTGCACGATCGCGCCATGACCCACCACCACATCATCCTCGATGGTGTTCATTACTTCACTATCACAGTGAACCACGGCATTGTCCTGGATGTTGACGCGCTTTCCGATCACCACGGGGGCAACATCTCCGCGGATCACGGCGCCGAACCAGATGCTGGTGTCGATCCCGATGGTGACATCGCCGACGATCGTGCAATGCTCGGGCCGGAAGAAGCCCGGCTCCACGCGGAAGAATCTCGACATGCTTTGAGCCTAATGCATCGACCGCATTTTGGCGAAAGAAAAAAGCCCCCGGAATTTCTTCCGGGGGCTTGCACCCAACTTCTGCCCTTCCCTTGATCGTTTTCGCGGATGGCGTCACACCATCGACAGGCGAATCCATCCCGGCAAGCGCCGCCGCATCGCGCCGCCGGCCGCCAGAGCCGCGAGCATCGTCAGTGCCGTCACCGCCGAGGCAGGCAGCGGAACCGCTGATGTGCACCCAGGGGCCGTCACATCGTTCACCGAGCTCAATGCCGGTCCATCGGCCAGCGAGACGCTGTAGTCCACCGAATTAAAATTCGCGTCATTGCTGGTGGTGCTGGCATCCATGACGAACGAATACGTCCCGGCCTTGAGCTTTCCCTGCACCGTGTAATCGGACAATTTCACCGAGGTGATGGGCGTGAACACATTCTTTCCCGCCTTGCTCGTCAGGGAAATCGTGGAGACGGTCGCGCCCGGCTCGGCCGGATCGGTGCTGCTGCCGAGGTTCACGGTCAGCGTGTACGATTCAGCCTTCGACACCTTGAAAGTGATCTGAAAGACCGAGCTGCTGGCGGAATTGGCTGGGCCGCCAGTCCCGAAGACCGTGTCGGACGAGACCGAGCCGCTGTCGCTGAAGCCCGTGCTGGTGAGCGAAGACTGCTGCACGGCCGCGGCGGAGGCGCTTGCGCCCTGCGGTCCGATGGTGGAATTCGCCGTTGCGTCGCCTGCGAAATCATCCATGTTGGCGGCCTGCTGCGATTCATTTTGCACATCGGTCACCGGCGTGGAGCTGGTCCCGCCGCGGGCGAAACCCGTCGCCGACGAGCTGGCCGACACCGAGCGGTCCTGCACGAGATATGAAATCGGAACCTGGCTGCCCCGGGCCGTCGCCACCGCGAACAACCCCGCGGCCCCCGCCAGCGCCAAAAATCCCAAACGAGAACATTTTTCCACGAGACACCTTTCCTTCCCGCCCAAAATCAATGGATCAAAACCGGCTGACAACCCACTTCGATGCGATTCTCTTCGGTTAAACGGTCCCATTTTCGTGACGGACCGATAATGCCCTTGTCCATGCGAGCCCCGCACCGGTAAGTTATGGGAGTGAGATGGATTGTCGGTGACATTCACGGCATGGCGGAGCCGCTCAAAGGGCTGGTGGAGCTCGTTTCCAAAAGCGATCCATCCCCGAGTTGGATTTTCGTCGGCGATTATGTCAACCGCGGGCCGGATTCGCGCGGGGTCATCGACCTGCTGCTTAAACTTCCCAACTCGCGTTTTTGCCGGGGAAATCATGACGACGTGTTTGACGTTCTGCTCAACGGCAAAAGTTACGTCGAGCAGCTTACGCATAACAACCGGGCCGGCGCGTACAAATGGTTCATGGAACATGGCCTGCGCGACACGCTGGCGAGTTATGGGGCTGACGATGCCGCCATGCGGGAAATGCTCGAGCGCCCGACGAATGCCGGCCTTGATGCCCTGATCGCACGCGTCCCGGCGACGCATCGGAAATTCATCCGCGAGCTTCAACCGGCCATCGAGGAAGACGATCTGTTCGTGCTCCATGCCCGCTGGGACCCGGCCGTTCCCGATGAGGATCCGCGGCCGACGACGTATCTGGAAGTCGATCAGGACCTGCGCAAAGTCACGACCTGGGGAAGATTCGCGGCCGAGGAACTCGACCATCCGAAAACCTGGCGGCGCACGGGATTTTTCGGACATACACCCGTGGATTTTTATGGCGCACGGGGAGGATTCAACCGCGTCGGCGGGGGAAAGCTGCATCCCATCATCGGGCAGAAAATGGTGCTGCTGGACACGGCATGCGCGCTGAGTCCGGTTGGGCGATTGACCGCGTATTGCCCGGATACTTCGAGTTATCTGCAGGTGGATCGGCAGGGGCGGGCGGTTGAGTCCTGATTCGCACCTTATGCACCGGTCCCCAGACCCGGCGGCCACGATACCGGCGGCGGCGGACACGTTGGTATTAGCGTAAGTTTTTAGGGAGAATTTCTGAATGTGCATTTACTTGGCGTGCGTTGCTCGCGTCGTTGTAATAGGGACTGTTGTTTCGGCTTCTTGCGTTGCCTTTGCGGGTGATTTGCCGCAAGCACATCCTAGTGATGTAACGCGTTCGGCACTGGACTCCTTGAGCAAGTTACTGGCCAATGGGCGGCTAGAGCTCTCGACCACTGATACCAGTGATTCGAAAAATTTCTGCTTCGAATTCATTTTGGTTCCCTCGCCCAAGATCGCAATGTCATCAAATCGAATTCTCGTCCTGCGAGAGCAAGATCGCGTTGCAATGCTGATTAGGGACTTGAACGGAAACTGTTACGCCTATTTGACCGACGGGCTCATGGTCGCAATTGATCACCACAAACCGGGAGGTTTCGTCATAATGACGGCTGGATTTCCTCAGGGCACGTTCGCACTCGTCCCTCAAATTGGTATCGATTTCGAGTGGAGCTACTTTCGGACTGCACCCGGCCATCACATTATGGTCTCGTTTGGAGATGTATTGCGTTACTTGATGAAAGTGGCAGAGTTCGCGTCCTATGACGCCAAAACCAATTCTTATATTCTTGAAACCCGCAGCAATGTTTCGAGGTTGACGCTTGCTCCGTCCAACGAACGGGGAACGACCTTTTTTGTGAAAGATTTCATCAATAAAAGCCCGAATCTTACAATGGAGCTTTCGTTTATTGATTCGTCGAAAATTCCACCCAATTACGTAGGACTCTCACAGAATGTGAGCATAATAACGAGCGGGCTTTACAAAAGCGGAGCACCCATTCGTGATTTGACGCACGAAGACGACGCAGTTGTCGACAACGCTGTTACCGAAGCCTTTACGGTGCCGAGTGATCTAGGAGCGAGCCCGGAAGAGCGAACTGCAATATCGAGATTGACGAACGTACTGATGCTTCACGGTGATGCTACGATGCCATCGTCTCCTCCGAAAGTTTCGCAGTAATCGCCTTCTATCGGAGACGCAGCTGGCTCTGTCTCGTCCACGTTTTAATACGGCGTTCATGTCTGATGGGGGCATGGGCGTCTCGCCCATGTCTTGGATTTAATTGGGTTGCTGGAACAGAATACGAGAGATGGGCAAGATGCCCATGCCACACTGATGCCGCAATCCGATCCCCTTTATCTTCGGCCGCACCGGATTAAGGTTGCGCTGCTGCAGCCGCAAATTGCGCCTAATACAGGGAACATCGCACGCGCCTGCGTGACCACGGGGGCGCAGCTTCATCTTGTCCGGCCGATGGGGTTTATTCTCAGCGACAGGAATCTTCGCCGCAGCGCGATGGACTACTGGCCGCGGCTGAAGCTGACCGTTCATGATGATTCGGCTTCGTTCTTTGATGCCGTGCGAAAAGATGGCGGGGCGATGTGGCTGTTCTCCACGAAAGGAACGCGGTCGCTGTGGGAGGTGGAATTTTCCGAATCGGATTGGTTGATCTTCGGCGGGGAAACGACGGGAATTTCGCCGGACATTCTCAGGGATCATGCCGATCGCGCCGTGCGGATTCCGCAGATGCCGGGGGAGCGATGCCTTAATTTATCCACGGCGGTGGCGGTGGCGCTGTTTGAATCGCTCCGGCAGGTACAATCGCCTACAATCGCGCATTCATCGAAAGGAAGATCATGAAATCCACCCTCGCCGAGAAGAAATGCAAAACGTGCAAGCCCGGCTCGGCCGCGCTCACCAAAAGTCAGATCGCCCTGCTGATTCCGGAAATCCCCGGCTGGAAGATCGACGCCGGCGAAGTCACGCGCTCGTTCAATTTCAAGGATTACCATCACACGATGGCGTTCGTGAATGCCGTCGCGTGGATGGCGCATCGGGAGAATCATCATCCGGATTTGAAAGTCGGGTATAACCGCTGCGAGGTCAGGTACAGCACGCATTCGGTGAAGGGGTTGTCGGAGAATGATTTTATCTGCGCGGCGAAGGTGGATGCGCTGATGGAGTGAAGGCGCGCCCCGCAAGCGGGGCCGCTAAACCTGGGGCTTGGTGGTCGTTGTCAGGATCGTGAGCTTGTTGTCTTTCATCTGGGCGACACCGCCTTCGATTTGGAATGTTTTTCGCTGGCCGGAGGCGAGATCGAGCCTCAGCGGGCCCTTGCCTAGCTTGGCCAGAAGCGGGGCGCGGTGGGTGAGGATGCCGAGCAGCCCATCGGCGGCGGGGATGATCGCCTGGGTGAGGGATTCATCGAGGATCTGCTGCTCGGGGGTAACGACGACGCATGAAAAAGCCATGAGAAACTCCGATAATTCCGCGGCGAGAGTGTAGGATACGGTGTGGGTGGCGTCAATTTGGGAGGACACGGCGACTGAAGTCGCCGCGCCGCTTTAGTGACTTTTCCTTTGCCAAATGGGGCGGTTGAGATATGATAATTCCCGTCCCCACCGCGCAACTCCGCGCGGTGTTTCGCGTTTATTGGAGCTGATCTCATGCAGCTTGTCAGTCCCCAGGAAAAAGCGGCCCTCGAACAGAAACGGCAGGACCTGTACAAGGCGCAGATCGACGTGCAGGACCGCATCCGCAAGGCGGCGAGCCTCGGTGATCTGTCCGAGAACGCCGAGTACCATTTCGCCAAGGAGGAAAACCGCAGCATCCAGCGCCAGCTTGCCGAGCTGGAAGCGAAGCTGAAGAACGTATCGGTGGTCTCCAACGACATGGTGCCGGAGGATGTGGTGTTCATCGGGCACACTGTGAAGATCATGGACATGGACGATGAGAGCGAAATGATGGTGCGGATCGTGGGCGAAGCGCAATCGAGCGGGGGCGGCGGAGAGATCACCAACGTCAGCGCTAACAGCCCGATGGGCGAAGCGCTGATCAAATCGCGCGTGGGCGACACCGTGCGGGTGCGCGCTCCGCGCGGAACGATGGAATTCAAAATCCTGGAAATCGCCGGGTAAAGCTCGCGCGTCTTTGGATTTCGAGCAGCGCATCATCGCCACCTTAGCTCAGTTGGTAGAGCAGCAGTTTTGTAAACTGCGGGTCGTCAGTTCAAATCTGACAGGTGGCTGTTTCGCCTGTTTATTGCGATTTTGAAAGGAGATGCGTTCGGATGCGCACCTTTTTTGCAGCGATCTTAATCGCGTTTGCGCCGCTGACGGCCCGAGGACAGGCGACGGTGAATTTCACCATCGACGCAACGCGCGATATTCGGCCGATCTCAAGATTCATTTACGGCGTCAACGAGACAATCGGCGGGCGGCGGGCGAACCTCACGTTCATCCGCTTCGGCGGCAACCGCACGACGGCGTACAACTGGGTCACCAACGCATCGAATGCCGGCTCGGATTATCGTTACAACAACGATAACTATCTGGGCGGGGAAAACGTCCCCGGCGGCGCGGTTATTCCGACGCTTCGTAACGCATTTGAAAATAATGCGGGGGCGCTGATTACGGTTCCGATCAATGGATATGTTTCCGCTGATGAAAACGGGCCGGTGGACATTCACGATCCGGCCAGGTTTTCAACGCGATTCAAGCGGGAAGCGCCGGTAAAAGGATCGACATTCAGCCTGAGGCCGGACCCTGCCGAGCCGGTGGTGTATCAGGATGAATTCGTCAACTGGGTGAAGGTGCATTATCCGTATGGGCAGACGGATGCGAATCGGCCGATTTATTTTGAACTGGACAACGAGCCGGACATCTGGTCGGGAACACATCCCGAGGTGCATCCGCAGCCACCGACGTATGCGGAGATGCTGGCGAAGACGATCGCGTATGCGACGGCGATCAAGCGAGTGGAACCGCGGGCGCTGGTGTATGGGCCGGTGAATTACGGCTGGGGTGGGATGGTGAGCCTGCAGGGAGCGGCCGATGGCAACGGCCGGGATTTCGAGGCGTTTTATCTGAGCGGGCTGGCTCGGGCGAGCGCGGCGGCGGGGAAGCGGCTGGTGGATGTGCTGGATATTCACTGGTATCCCGAAGCGCGAGGCGGCGGGATTCGGGTTGCGGGGCCGGAAGTTTCGCCGGAGGTGGATGCGGCGCGGGTGCAGGCGCCGCGGTCGCTGTGGGATTCGACGTATATGGAGGATAGCTGGATCACGAGCGCATCGACGCATGGGCCGATCGATCTGGTTCCGCGGCTTCAGAAAATAATCGACGCGAATTATCCGGGGACGCGGCTGTCGATCAGCGAATATAACTACGGCGGCGGGACGGATATTTCAGGCGCGATTGCCGAGGCGGACGTGCTGGGAATCTACGGGAGGATGGGCGTTTTTTCCGCCAACGAGTGGCCGAACGATCCGGAGGAGCCATTCATCGCGGCGGGCTTTGCGATGTATCGGAATTTTGACGGGCATGGGGGTGTGTTCGGCGATACCTCCGTTTCGGCGGCGACGGACGATGCGGCGGAGACTTCGGTGTATGCGAGCATTGACCGCGGGCATGGCGACCGCATGATTGTGATCGCGATGAACAAGACGGATCATCCGATCGGCGCGAATTTGCGGATCATGCATGGCGGGCGGCTCGGGCGGGCGGAAGTCTATCGGCTGACTTCCGCCGAAGCCAGGCCGATTCTTGTCGGAGTAATTGCATCCACCGGGCCGTGGGCGTTTGTTCTGGATATGCCGCCGCACAGCATCAGCACAATTCGGTTTCTGCAATAATCCGACGATTGTAGAGGTTTGACATGGGCTTGAGAATTCAGGCACGGCGGGTGTTTGTCGCGATGATTGGCGTGATTTTTTTCTGCGCGGCGAGATGCCCGGCGCAGACGACGCTGCCCAGCACCCGGCCTTTTGATTTCACGAAGGAAAAAGTTCTGTACATGGTGGGATATGCCCACCTCGATACGCAATGGCGATGGAGTTATCCGCAGGTGATCGCGGAATTTTTGCGCAAGACGATGGAGGATAATTTCCGGCTGTTTGAGAAATATCCGCATTTTATCTTCAATTTCACCGGGGCCAACCGGTACATGATGATGAAGGAATATTTCCCGGAGGATTATCAGAAGCTAAAGAAATATATCGCGCAGGGGAGATGGTTTACGGCGGGATCTTCGATGGAGGAGGGGGACGCGAATATGCCGTCGGGGGAGGCGCTGATTCGGCAGGTGCTGTACGGCAACGAATTTTTCCGCAAGGAATTCGGGGAGCAGAGCACGGAATTCATGCTGCCGGACTGCTTCGGATTCCAGGCTTCGCTGCCGAGCATTTTGGCGCACTGCGGGCTGAAGGGATTTTCAACGCAGAAGCTGACGTGGGGATCGGCGGTGGGGATTCCGTTTAACGTGGGTGTCTGGATCGGGCCGGATGGAAAGGGCGTGGTCGCAGCGCTGAATCCGCTTTCGTACACAACGGAGGTCAAAGACGATCTGAGCTGGGGCTTTTACTGGCTGATGCGGCTGCAGGCGGATGCCAAGCGATGCGGGGTGATGGTGGATTACGGTTATTACGGCACGGGCGACCGCGGTGGAGCGCCGAGCGAGGATTCGGTTTCGTGGATGGAAAAAAGCATCGCCAGCGACGGGCCGGTGCACGTGGTATCCGCCCGGTCGGACCAGATGTTCAACGATCTGACGCCGGCGGAGATCGCGAAATTGCCGAGATATCAGGGCGATTTGCTGCTGACGAATCACTCGGCGGGCTCGCTGTCGTCGCAGGCGTTTGTGAAGAGACTGAACCGGAAGAACGAGCAGCTTGCCGACGCGGCCGAGCGGGCCAGCGTGGCGGCGGACTGGCTGGGGTCGGCGCCGTATCCGCGCGAGAAGCTCGCCAGCGCGTGGCGTCTGCTGCTGGGGGCGCATTTTCACGACACGATGGCGGGGACGATGATCCCCAAGGCGTATGAATATTCGTGGAACAACCTGGTGCTGGCGCTGAACCAGTTCGCGGCCGTGGCCCAGGACGGCAGCGGCGGTGTGATCGAGGCGATGGACACGCGGGGCCAGGGCACATGCGTTGTTGTGTACAACCCGCTGTCGGTCGAGCGGGAAGATGTCGCGGAAGCGACGATCCATTATCCGCGGGTTGCGACGGCGCCGGTTGAATTCACTGTGTATGGGCCCAAGGGAAATGTTGTGCCGTCGCAGATCATTAGTTCCGACGAAACTGCAGCCCATATTCTTTTTCTGGCCCGCGTGCCGGCGGTTGGGTGGGCGGCGTTTGATGTGCGAACGGCCCCTGCCAGCGCCAATCCTTCCGAGCTGAATATCGGATCGGATTTCATGGAGAATTCTCGCTTTCGCGTGCATTTCGATGCGGATGGGGATATCGATTCGATCTTCGACAAGCAGAATCATCGCGAAGTTTTGTCTGCGCCGTCGGGACTGGTGTTTATGCACGAGAATCCTGCGATGTATCCAGCGTGGAACATGGATTGGCAAGACCGACAGGCGCCGCCGCGGGGATATGTCGCCGGGCCGGCGACCGTGAAGATCGCCGAATCGGGACCGGTGCGGGTGGCGCTGGAGGTTTCGCGGCAGGCGATGGGCTCGACGTTCGTGCAGGATATTCGCCTGTCGGAGGGGGGCGCTGGGGATCGGATTGAAATTGATTCGCACGTCGACTGGCAAACGCAGCAGTCGAGCCTGCGGGCGGAATTTCCGCTGACGGTGAGCAATCCGGATGCGGTGTACCAATCGCAATCGGCGGCGGTGCAGCGGGGAAACAACAACCCCAAAAAGTTCGAGGTGCCGCAGCAGCAGTGGTTCGATCTGGACGCGAGCGATGGATCCTACGGCGTGGGGATTTTGAACGATTGCAAATATGGCTCGGACAAACCGGCGGATGATCTGGTGAGGCTGACGCTGCTCTACACGCCCGAGGCGCAGACGGGTTACCAGGACCAGGCGACGCAGGACATTGGCCGGCACCAGATGCTGTACGCGATCGCGCCGCATGCGGGGACATGGCAGGCGGGCGCGGTGCCGTGGATGGCAGCGCGGGTGAATCAACCGCTGATGACGTTCCAATGCGCTTCGCATGATGGATCGCTGGGGCGAGTGTTTTCGATGATGCACGCCAGCACCGGCCAGGTGGGGGTGATCGCACTGAAAAAAGCGGAGGATGGGGACCGCATTATCGTGCGGCTGAACGAACTCGATGGGTCGGCGGCGCATCGGGTGCGGCTCGATTTCGCCGGCCCAGTGACATCGGCGGACGAGATGGACGGGCAGGAGCGCCGGATTGGTCCGGCGACAGTGCAGGATGGGCATTTGCTGTTTGATATTCAGCCGTTTGGATTGCGGACGTTCGCGGTGGGGCTAGCCCCGCCGGCAAAGAAGATGTCGCCGCCCGGCGCGCAGCCGATGAATCTCGCGTTCAATCTCGACGCGGTGAGCACGCATTCGAATCTGGCGGATGGGGATTTTGACGGGCAGGGACGGACGTACGCGGGGGAGGATTGGCCGGCGAAGCTAGTGAGCGAAGGGATTCCGTTTGTGCTGGGGTCGGACAAGGACGGGATAAACAATGCGGTGGCGTGCAACGGGCAGGTGATGATGATCCCACCGGGATATCAGAAGCTTTACCTGCTTGCATCGGCGCTGGATGGGGATCAGGCCGGCACATTTGTGGTCGGCGGCCGGCGAGAGAATCTGACCGTGCAGGACTGGGGCGGGTACATCGGGCAATGGGATAATCGCCAGTGGGCGGGCGTGATTCCCGCGCTGACCTACGATTGGCACAACAAATTCGCCGGGTTGACGCCGGGGTTTATCAAGCGCGATACGGTTGCGTGGTTCAGTTCGTACCGGCACGACCGGACCGGGGGGAATGAATATTATCGGTTCAGTTATCTGTTCAAATACGGCCTGGATTTGCCGCCGGGGGCGGAAACGCTGATGTTGCCGCGGAACAATAAAATCCGCGTGTTTGCGATCACGGCGGCGGGGAATCTACACGATGACGCACAGCCGGCGCGGCCGCTGTATGACACGCTGGAAGATCGCGCTGCGCAAAGTTCGCCGGCGATCGTGCCCGCGGGCGGAACGTTCAGCGATGCGACGTGGGTTGAGATCAATCATCCGCTTTACTGGCATGAGGGAGGATTGCATTTCACCACCGATGGAAGCGAACCGACGATCCATTCGCCGGTGTATTCAGGAAAATTTGTGATGGTCGGCAGCGCCAAAATCCGGACGCGGGAGTTTGATGCCGATGGTCGCGGCGGACCGGAAACGTCGGCGGAGTTTGATGTCCATGACACGACGCCGCCGGCCATCCAGAATGTGGAGGCGATCGACGGGGTTGGGGTGGTAAGGATTGCCTTCTCCGAACCGCTGGAAAAGATCGGGGCGCAAACGCCGGGGAATTATCGTTTTGACGATCCGGCGGTGGTGAAATCGGCGGTGCTTTCGGAAGATGGCATGAATGTGACGCTGACACTTTCGAGCCCGCTGGGCGCGGGGCAACGGCAGTTGGTGGTGAGCGGCGTTGCCGACACATCGCCGGCGGCGAATCAAGTTGGGGCGACGCCGGTGCCGTTTGAGGTTCAGCGGCCGGTTTACTGGGCGGCAACCGCGATTTGCCCGAAGGATGCGCACAGCGAACCGGTCGCCGGCCTGCCGACGCGCGGGCGCCAACCGTGGACGATGAACCTGTTCGTGCGCGCGGGCGAGATGCCGAAGGATCACACGATCATCGCCGGATTCGGCAAATGCGATGACTCGGTGGAAGGGGGCGGGAGATATCTTTGCGTGTTCAACCATCGCGTCCATTTCTGGAGCACGGACCAGGATGTTCGCACGCCGACGCCGTTTGAGATCGGCAAATGGCAGATGCTGACGGCCACCTGTGACGGGAGCGAGCTGACGGTTTACAAGGATGGGAAGAAGATCGCGCAGGGAGAAGTGAATTTGGCGGATGATGATTCGGTGGTGCATTTTGGGCCGATCGATCCGTGGGACAATCAGCGGATGTTCGCCGGCGAGATTCGCGGACTCTCGATCTGGAAATGTGCGATGTCTCCCGAAGCGGTGGCCGCGCTCGATCAATCGCTTCAGAAATGGAACTGATCGATGTTGTCGATTGTGAAGGTGACGGGCGGGCCTGTGATGATGATGTTGTTGTCGCGGAACTCGCGGGGACCGAGGGAGCCGGCCTGGAATTTGGCGCCGGGGACGGGCTTGAGGGCGCCGCCGGCGATTTGCGGGCCGACAATGCCGGCGAGATAGCCTTCATCGTAAGGGCTCCAAAGCGCAAACGCCTTGACCGTGCCGTCCTTGACGAAGCGGCGCATCTGATCGGGCGTCCCCAGTCCGGTCACCATGATCTGCGAAGCTTTGCCGGCGGCCTCGACAACATTGGCGGCGGCGGCGATGCCCACCGTTGTCGGCGAGAGGATTCCCCGCAAATCGGGATATTTCGTGAGCAGCGCTTCGCATTCGGTGGTGCTCTTTTGCGGCTCGTCGTTGCCGTAGGCGATTTCAACAAGCTGCATCTGGCTATACTTGGGGTTCTTCGCCAGCGTGTCTTTCATAAATCCGATCCACAGATTCTGGTTGGGCGCATCGGTGGTGGCGCTGAGGATGGCGAATTTTCCCTTGTAGCCGATGAGCGAGCCCATGAGTTCGATCTGGCTTTGGCCGACGGTTTGGGGATCGACCGTAAGCACGGCGGCGGTGCGGGCGTCCTCGGAGCCGGTGAGATCGGAATCGACCGTGATGACGGTGATGCCGCGACGCATGGCGTCGCGAAGCGCCGGATTGAGCGCATCGGGTGAATTGGGGCTCAGCGCCAGCACGTTCACGCCGCGCTGAACCTGATCTTCAATGAGAGGAAGCTGGCTGGTGGCGTCGGCGGTGGCGGGCGCGACGGTGGTGAAATCGACGCCGGCGTCGCTCGCGGCTTTGCGAAAGCCGTCGACGAGCGGATCGAAATAGGGATTGCCGGTGTTCTTGGGAATATAGACCATGCGAAGTTTTCCGCCCTGGGATGGGGCGGTCTGGGAGACTTCCTGCCGCTTGCAGGAGGAAATCAGAATCATCAGGGCGAGCGAAAGCGCGATGGACCATCTGGGCATATCTGTTTCCTCAGCGATGAGAAATGAGACTGACGCGACGGCCAATGCCGGCCGAAAGCCGCGCCAGCAGCACCGCCGCCACGAGCAGCGCGCCGGTGACCGCGAGCTGATCTTCGGCGGAGACGTTGGCGACGCCCATTCCACGGCGGATGATGTCAAGCAGCAGCAGCGCCAAAGCGGTGCCGAGGATGGTGCCTCGTCCTCCGAAGATATCCGTTCCACCGAGGACGACGGTGGTGATGACGGCCAACTCGTCGCCCAGGGCCAGATCATACCGCGCGACGCTGAGGCGCGAGAGCATCATCATCGCCCCGCAGCCGGCCATGGCGCCTGAGAGCGTGAAGATCGCGAGCTTCACTCGCCCGGTACGGATGCCGCTGAATTTCGCCGCCAGTTCGTTCGTGCCGACGGCAAAGACGCATCGGCCGAAGACGGTTTTATGCAGAAGCAGCGCGAAGAGAACGGCCGCGCCGAGGAATATCAGCAGCGGCATGGGCATCGGTCCGAGATAGCGGTAATCGATGCCGGTAAACCAGTCGGGAAAATGTCCGATGGAATGATCGCCGACCAGCACCTGCGCCAGGCCGCGATACAGGGCGAGAGTGCCGAGCGTCACCGCCAGCGACGGCAGGCGAAGCATCGTCACCACCAGTCCGTTGGCCAGACCCAGGGCGCTGCCGATGACGGGCGCGAGGATGAGGGCTACCGCCATCGGCACGCCGAGCGAGGAATACAGCTTGGCGCAGATCACCGCGGTGAGGGCTAGGTTGGACGCGATGCTGAGATCGATATTGCCGCTGATGATGACAAGCGTCATCGCCAGCGCCATGAGCCCGACTTCCATGTACAGCGATGTGGAATCAAGCAGGTAGCGAATATCGAGGAAATAGGGGGAAAGCGAAGCGCTCACTGCGAACGCGGCGATCAGCAGAATCATGGTGATCGTTTCGGGGAAGCTGAGAAGCGCCAAAAATCGCCGGATGGAAACCGCATACGGGGTTGGAATCATGCGCTCAGCTCCTGCCCGCCGCCGGCGCGGTTTTGGATGAGCGTATCGACGATGGCCGCAAGTAGGATCGCAAGGCCGTAGAGCGCCAGTTGCCAGAACGCCGACACTCCGAGCATGGGCAGCGCGACGTTGACCAGACCCAGGAGCAAACAGCCGAGCACGACGCCCAGCACGCTGCCCGATCCTCCGAAGATATTGGTGCCGCCGATGACGACCGCGGAGATGACCACCAGTTCCATCTGCGATCCGGTGCTGACCGGATTGACATATCCAAAGCGCGAAGCGAACAGCAGCCCGGCGATGCCGGAGAGCATTCCCGTCACCGTAAAAATGAGCAGCAGCACGCGGCGAACGGGAATTCCGCGCACGGACGCGGCGTTGGGGTTGCTTCCGATGGCGAAGATTTCACGGCCGGTGCGCGAATAACGGAGCCACAGGGTGGTGGCGATCGCGATCGCGGCGGCGATGAGGATGATCCACGGAATCTTCAGCGGCGAAGTTTCGCTCAGCCGCATCAGCGATGTGGGCAGATCGTTGTTATCCACCTGCCGTCCACCGCTAAAGATGAAGATCAGTCCGCGGTAAGCGGTGAGAGTGCCCAGCGTTGCGATGATGGCCGGCACATCGAGCAGCGCGATCAATACTCCGTTGACCAGACCCAGCGCCGCGCCGACGCCGGCGGCGATGATGGCGGCGGTGGCGATGTTCATGTCCGGATGCGCGATAAAGCGATTGCCGACCACGATCGCGGCCAGCCCGAGGATCGAGCCCACGGAGAGATCGATATTCCGGCTGATGATGACCATCATCTCGCCCATGGCGACGATGACGATCAGTGGAATATACAGAAGAATGCTGCGGAGGTTTTCGCCCGAGAGAAATCGGGGCTGGCAGATCGCGCAAGCCGCGAATGACAGAACGACAAAGAGCGCGATGCCGATCTCGCGGAAGCGCATGAGTTGCCGGGCAATGCCAACGCCGATGGAGGATCGCCCGGAAGATTCGTGGCCGATCTGACCGGTGGCGGCGGTCATGATGTTTTCCTGGGTGGCCTGGCCGCGGGCGAACTGGCCGGTGATGCGGCCCTCGCGCATGACCAGGATGCGATCGCTCATCGCCAGAATTTCCGGAAGATCGGAGCTGATCATCAGCAGCGATTTGCCCTGCTCCGCCAGTTTGGCCATGAGACCGTGGACTTCGGCCTTGGCGCCGACATCGATGCCGCGCGTGGGTTCATCGAGGATGAGCACGCGCGGATCGGTTTCGAGCCATTTTCCCAGCACGACTTTCTGCTGATTTCCACCTGAGAGTTCGCGGGCCGGCTGGGAGACGTCGCGCAGCCGGATCGCGAGGCGATCTTTCCAGTTGTTGGCGAGATGGGTTTGGCGTGCGCGGGAAAGCCAGCCGAATCGCGAAATCCTCGGAAGGCTTGCCATGGCGGTGTTGGCGGCGACGCTCATCGGCAGGAGAAGGCCATGCTGCTGGCGATCCTCGGGAACGTAAGCGATTCCCAGGCGGACGGCGTCATGCGGGGAGCGGATCCGCACGGTTTTCCCGGCGATTTTCACGGAGCCGGCATCGGGCGGGGTGATTCCGAAAATCGCCCGGGCAACATCGGTGCGGCCGGCGCCGACGAGGCCGGCGATGCCGACAATCTCACCGGCGCGAACTTCAAATCCGATATCGGTGAACCGGCCCCGGCGCGAGAGGCCCGACACCTGGAGCATCGGTTCACAGGGCGCCGTCTGGGATTTTTCATACAGGGCGCTCAGGGGACGCCCCACCATCATGCGGATGATCTCCTCGGGAGATGTTTCCCCCACCGTGCGCGTGCCTATGCACTGGCCATCACGCAGGACCGTGATGCGGTCGGAGATCTCGAACACTTCGCCGAGGCGATGGCTGATGAAGACGATCGCCGCCCCGCCGTCTCGCAGCCGGCGGACGATGGTGAACAATCGCTGAACTTCGCGCGGGGTAAGGGCGGCGGTGGGCTCGTCCATCAGGAGGACTTTGGCGCTGTGAGAGAGCGCGGCGGCGAGTTCGACCATCTGCTGGTCGGCGATGCTCAGGCCGCGCATTTTTGCGCGCGGGTCGAGCCGCACGCCCAGAGATTCGAGCAATTCGCGGCAGCGGCGCCGCATGGTATTCCAGTCGATCTGCCCGAGCGTGGCGCGCGGCGTGCCCCAGCCGATGAAAATATTCTCGGCGACGGACAGATCGGGAAAGCTGAGAGGCTCTTGGTGAATCAGCGCGATGCCATGCCGCAGCGCCGCCAGCGGCGAGGTAAGGACGATCTCCCGACCGGAAAGAAGCAACCGCCCGGCGTCGGGCTGGAGGACACCGCCGAGGATTTTCATCAGCGTGCTTTTGCCCGCGCCGTTTTCGCCCATCAGGGTGTGGACCTCGCCGGCGCGCACCTCGAGATCAATATTTTCCAGCACGGTGATGCCGGAAAAGAGCTTGCGCACCGCTTGAGCGGCGATCATTGGGGGCGAAATCTCGCCGGTTTGCGTGGAGATTCGTGGTGGAGCGATATCCATTACCACGCGCCCGGCGATGAGATCTTGATCAGCATCGCACCGTGGCGCGGCACCTCGGCCGAAAACTGGCCATCAGACTGGCCCAGCGATTTTTGCCGCCAGAGATCGCGGACCTGGTGCGGACCGGCGATTTGGAGGTCGGACCATTTGACTGTGACGACCATGGGAACTTCGGATCGATTGAACAATCCCACCGCCTTAGAGCCGTCTTCCAGGTCCTTTGCCCAGACCTCGGTGTCCTCCTCGGTTTTGGAGATGCGTTTTGCCTGCCGGCCCAATGGGTCCTGATTGACGGCGATCACCTCATCATTGGTGAGAAGATTCAGCGTGAAAGCGTCGAGCTGGGTCATGTCGCAGCCGATGAGCAATGGAGCGCTGAGCAGCGACCAAAGCGTGATGTGGGTGTACTGCTCGCTGGGGCTGAGCCGCGTGGGATGCAGGCTGGGTCCCCAGCCGACATTCCCCACCACGAGCATATCAGGATCATTCCAATTCCCGGGGTGGGCGTATGCCTCGTGTCCGTTCTGATTGAATCCGATGGAAGACATGCTGCCCCAGGAATCGTTGATGTCATCGGTGGTTCGCCAGCAGTTTCCACCGACCTGACCGCCCCACTTCCAGACGTCGCCCATTCCGTATTGGCACAGGCTGAAAACGATGTCGCGGTTCTGCTGGTCGAGCTGGTGGCGCATTACCTGGTACGGATGCTGGAAAATTTCCAGCTCGGAAGGAGGATTGGGCTGCTTGCGGATATCGGCGGCGATGCGGCCGTAGGAACACCAGTCGTATTTCAGATAATCGAATCCCCACTGGGCATATTGGCCGGCATCGAGGGCTTCGTGGTTATAGCTGGCTTCGAATCCGCCGCAGGTGCTGGGGCCGGGGGAAGAATAGATTCCGGCGCGAAGGCCCCTGGAATGGATGTAATCGGTGAGCGCTTTCATATCGGGAAATTTTTCGTTCGTGAGCACTCGGCCGGCAGAATCGCGGCGTGTTTCGGGCGGCTGGTCGGCTCTTACTTCCCAGCAATCATCGATGTTGATGTACGTCCATCCGTGCTGAATCAAGCCGGAATTGACCATCGCATCGGCGGCGGCGCGAACTTTTTCATCGCTGACGGAGCGGGCGAAGCAATTCCAACTGTTCCAGCCCATGGGAGGCGTGAGTGCGATCTGATCGCCGACGACGATGCGCACTTCGCGCTCGCTTGCGCCCAGCGGGCTCACCGCATGAATCTTGGCGCGATACGTTCCAGCGCTTGCGACCGAGCCAGTGATCATTCCGGAATTGGCATCGATCGACAGGCCCGCGGGAAGCCCCTCGGCGGAGAATTTGATCGGGCGCTTGCCGCTGGTGGCTACGAGAAACAGAAGTGGATGGCCCGGGCGCACGCCGACGATCCTGGCGCAATTGATTTGCGGGGCGACGCTGGGCTGAGGCGTGAGAATGATCGCGGGATCGGGCGGGAAATCCGCGGCGGTGGGTTTGTCGCCGGTGTAGGAAATCGCCGCATCGGCCCAATCGGCGTGCATGGAAGTGATGCCCGGACCGGCCGAGCGAACGACAAGCACCAGCGTGTGCACGCCGGCAAGATCGGCATCGATTGGGACAGCGGCATCGCCAACGTGAATCGGCCCGGAATCGAAAAGCACCTTGCGGTCGCCCAGGACTTTGAACTGGACGGGATTTGTCGGGCGGCGTTTCGCGGATTTGACCTCATCATCGAATCCGACGCGGGCGGTGAATCCCCGGGCGCGGCCGTCGAGGGCGATGAAAAACACGGAGCCCGCATGGGTGCCGATGCCGCTGGCAAACTGCCGACCATCAATGGTCAGCGGATGTTGATCCACGCTCAGATCGGCGCGCGGCTGGCCCCAGTCCTGGTGCATTTTGGTAAGATCGAGCGATGACAGAGAAATAGTTCCGGCTTTCGCTCTTGCTGCGGCGCCAAGTAAGATGCACAACAAGGCCAGACGATGGTACGTGGCTTTTCGAGGCAAAATTAGACTGGAATAATGTATCATATTATTAGAGCCAGAATTTTGCTTCGCCCCCTGCGGCGCGTTGGAATCCGCAATAATTACATGAGTAGCGCGCAGCGGGGCATTTATCTATTTATGCGATAACTTTGATCATAAGTTGAATCATCTTTGGATTTATGTCAAGGATTATCCAAACGAGGTAAGCCGGCCTGGGTGAAACAGATTTTGGCAACGAAATACGCTCCCGCCTGATGAACACTCTCCACGCTTATCGCCTTCGATTTTTCCTCGCTGCAATCGTGATTGTGGTTCATTGCGTAATCGCGCACGCGAATGCCTCTACGCTGATTACCGACGATCTTCGCTGCGAATATACAACAAATCCGCTGGGCCTCGGCGAGCCAGCGCCGCGTTTGAGCTGGATTGTGGAGTCCACCGAGCGCTCTGAGAAACAAACCGCTTATGAGATCGCGGCGGCGTCCACGCTGGAGTTGCTGATTGATCGCAAAGCTGACCTTTGGCAAAGCGGCAAAGTGGTATCGGATGAGACATCGCAGATTGTCTACGGTGGTAGACCCCTTGTGTCGCGCCAGCGTTGTTATTGGAGCGTGCGGGCATGGGATCGCAATGGAAATGCCGGCCCCTGGAGCACGCCCGCATGGTGGGAGATGGGCCTGCTGCAAATGCACGACTGGTCGGCAAGGTGGATTGATTGCAAACCGGTTCCGCTCGATTCGCCAGCCATGCCGAAGATCAAAATTATTCAGGCAAGGTATGAATCGATGGATGGAAAAGTCTCCAGGGATGTAACCGATGTGCTGAAGAGATCGCTCGCAAGCGGCCAGGGTGTGATTCGGTTAGCGGTGGAAAACAGCACACTTGGCGCCGACCCAATCCCCGGGCAAGTAAAGCAGCTTAGCGTCAGCTATGAAGATCAGGGACAGAAAATGAATGTTGTTACAGCAGAACACGAACTGCTGTCCATTCCGCAGTTATGCCTCCCGTATCTCCGCAAGACTTTTTCGGTTGAAAAACCAATTCGCCGTGCAAGGATCTACGCCACGGCCCTGGGAGTTTACGAACTGCATCTCAATGGAACCAAAGTCGGCGACCAAATACTGACGCCGGGATGGACTGATTACCACAAGCGTGCCAGCTACCAGGTTTACGATGTCACTGGCATGATCGGGATCGGAGATAATGCTATCGGCGCGATTGTCGGTGATGGTTGGTATGCGGGACATATCGGCGGCAACCATTTCCAATACTGGGGAAACGCGCCTCGATTGCTTGCGCAGTTGGAAATTAATTATGACGATGGTTCGTCGACTCGCGTCGTTACAGACGATTCATGGCAAGTTCATCCTGGCCCAATTCTTTCCAGCGATTTGATGAAAGGCGAGGCATACGACTCCCGACGGGAAATATCGGGATGGGATAAGCCTGGCAACAGTGGAGAGCAATGGACGCCGGCAACCGTCTGCGACGAACCACCGCGTCTTCTTTGCGCAACGATTGGTCCGCCCGTGCGACCGACCGCGGAAATCAGTCCCCGGAAATTGTCCGAGCCTGTAAAGGGGCATTACGTTTTCGACCTCGGCCAGAACATGGTCGGTATCATTCGACTCCGGGTGGAGGCAGCGGCGGGAACAAAAGTCACCGTTCGACATGCCGAGATGCTCAATCCTGATGGGACTCTTTACACGGAAAACCTTCGCACGGCCGCTGCGACGGACTCATACACCTGCAAAGGCGGCGGCGTTGAAATCTGGCAGCCGCGATTCACGTTTCACGGATTTCGCTACGTGGAATTAACCGGACTTCCCAAACGTCCCGCGATGGATGCGGTTACGGGCGTTGTGATCGGTTCTGACAACCCGGTTGCCGGGACATTCAAGTGCTCCGATGCACGGGTTAATCAGTTGCAGTCCAATATTCAGTGGGGCGAGCGGGGAAATTATCTGAGCGTTCCAACCGATTGCCCACAGCGCGATGAACGACTGGGTTGGATGGCCGATGCACAGGTGTTCATGCAAACCGGCACGTTCAACAATGATGTCGCAGCGTTCTTCACCAAATGGCTGACCGATGTGGATGATGCCCAGTTTGTCGACGGCAGATTCACGAATGTCAGCCCTGATTGTTCAGGCGATGCTGGCGTTCCCGGCTGGGGCGACGCGGGCGTGATATGTCCATGGATTCTTTACCAGGCCTACGGCGATACGCGCATCCTTGAGCGCCATTTCGATGCGATGAGCCGATGGGTGGATTGGTCCAAAGCGCACAGCACGAATTTCATTCGGGACAAAGATCGAGGGCCGGATTTCGGCGATTGGCTTGCGATCAACGCCGATACGCCCAAGGACCTCGTCGGCACGGCCTATTTTGCATACTCGACGCATCTGGTCGCCCTGTCGGCCCGCAGGCTGGGCAAAACTGCCGAAGCAAATAAGTACGATCAGCTTTTCAATCAAATAAAACAGGCGTTCGATCAGCGGTATCTTTCTCCGGATGGGCATCTGACCGGCAATACGCAAACAGATTACCTGCTGGCCCTGAAATTCGACCTGCTGCCGGACAAAATGCGCGTGCCCGCCGCGAAATATCTCGAGGATGATATCCGCAGCAAGGGCTGGCATCTTTCCACGGGTTTTCTGGGCGTCAGTTATCTGCTGCCCGCGCTGACGCAAACGGGCAAAGTCGACGTTGCATATCGCTTGCTGTTTCAGGACACGTATCCATCGTGGCTTTTCCCGGTGACGCAGGGGGCGACAACGATCTGGGAACGATGGGACGGCTGGACGCCATGGAAGGGTTTCCAAACGCCGGGCATGAATTCATTCAATCATTATTCGCTGGGCTCATGCGGCCAGTGGCTTTTCGAAAGCTGCGGAGGCATCGCGGGCGATCCAGAGGAACCGGGATTCAAGCACATTATTATTCATCCACATCCGGGTCATGGAATGACGTGGGCGGCGACGTCGTTCAATTCCATCCGCGGCCGAATTACCACACAATGGAAATTGGAAAAGCATTCATTGACGCTTGAGGTGACCATTCCCGCCAATACAACTGCAGATGTATTCATTCCCGCTTCGAGCGGAAAGAAAGTCCTGGAATCGGGGAAGCCCGCGATTGAGGCGCGGGGGGTGACATTCCTGCGGCAAGAAGGAGATGAAGCCGTGTTTGAGATTGGATCGGGAAATTACTCGTTTGCTTCGACCTCCCCACAATGAAATTCAGCCTGTCATTTCCCGTTATTTATTTTTCCAGGGAAAGAACCTGATTATCTTTGAGCAGCCGGCTGCGCTCGGGGCTGGCGCGCTTCGACTAATAGCGGGAAGTGAAGCGGTAATCGCCCGATTCAAGCTGGATAACCACCGCGTGCGATTCGAACCGAATTACTTTTATTCCGTCTGAATCAGCCAGTGGGCCCATAGCCTCTTTAACGGCGGCCGGGTCGCGTGCGGGGATATAAACCGTCGCGGAAGTATTGGCGGGAATGGTCACGTTCATGGACAAGCCGCGGCCGGCGCGGGTCCAATCGCAATGAATCGTTCCATACATGCACTGGCGGGTGGCGCTTGCAGATTTCAGATCGCCCAGCAAGAGCGGATGGATCACTATCTTCTTATACCCCGGCGCCGAGTCGTCGGGAGAAATGCCCGCCAGGTATTCGATGAACCAGGCGGAGATATCGCCGAACATCACGTGATTGCGCGATGATTTTCCATCCCAGTCTTCCCACAAGGTGGTAGCGCCGCGCTCGATCCAGTTGCCCCAGCTTGGGCGGGTGCGCTGCGTCGCCAGCTTCCAGGCGATGTCGCCCCGGCCATTGTCCGACAGCGCGCGGAGGATGTATTTGGCGCCGAGGATTCCGGTGTCCAGATGATCCGCCGCGCGATGCACCGCCTGGACGAGATTTTCAACCACCCGCGGTCGCTGATCGTCCGGCGCCAATCCCTGGTAGAGCGCGCAAGCCAATGCCGTTTGCGAGCCATCCCCGTAATTTCCGGTTTTGGGATCGAAGAATGTGGAATTGAAGCTTTGGCGCACCTGCTGAGCCAGATCGCGATAATGGTCGGCTTCGTGCCCGCGGCCGAGCAACTCGGCGGTCTCGGCGACAATCAGGAGATCCCGGTAGTAATACGCGGTGGAGGTGATCGCCGCGGGCGTTTTCGTTTTCACCGGCTCCCAATCGCCCAGGCCGTAGCTGACGATGTGGTCCTTCGCGAGGCGGGTGTAGAAATCGATCCATTTTTTGAAGCCGTCGTAATGGCTGGTGAGAATTCGCCGATCGCCCGATTGCCGGTACATTTCCCAGGGAATCAGCAGATAAGCGGATTCCCAGGCCGGGCCGTCGAGCACATCGTAGCCCCATCCGGACGTCGGCGCGATGCAGGGCAGCTTGCCATCCGCCCGCATGCAATCCTGGAAGGTGTCGATCCACTGCGTGTACGACGCTTCACCTTTGAAATGCTCCAGCCCCATGGCGACGGCAAGCTGGGCGTCGCCGGTCCAGCCATTTTTCTCGCGCTGCGGGCAATCGGTTGGAATGCCGACGAAATTATTGAGGTAAGACCATTTCGAAGCCGTTTCAATTCTGTTGAGCAGCGGATCGGAGCATTCGAATTCACCCGCCGGCTCAAAAGCGGAATGCACCACTTCGCCGACGATCGTGTCCGCGCCGGGGGGAGTGGGCAGGCCCTGGACCTCAACGTACTGGAATCCGTGATAGGTAAAACGCGGCGCCCACACTTCGACGCCGTTGCCGCTGAGCGTAAAACGATCGCACTGAAAATCGGGGGAATGAACGAGGGACTGAATCGCGGAATTGTCGAGCGTGCCATCCGGGGCGAGGACTTCGCCGCAGCGCATGCTCACCGTTGCCCCCGCCGGCCCGCTGACCGTCAGCCGCGGCCATCCCGCGATGTTCTGGCCAAGGTCGAACAGGTATATCCCCGGCTTCGGCTGGGAGATTTTGACGGGACGGATGGTTTGAATCACTCGGATCGGCTCAACGTTTGAAGCCGCCAGCCTGCCCGCGGGAGGCTCTCGCACGATTGCCGGTTGCCAGCGCGAATCGTCAAACCCCGCTATCGTCCAGCCGGGTATTTCCTTTCGCGCATCGTAAATTTCCCCGACGCGCGTCTGATCGAACAGCCACGGGCCTGTCGCCATCTTCCAGGATGAATCGGTCACCACCTGCCGGCGCGATCCATCGGCAAATTCGAGGTTCAACTGCAGTCGAACCTGCGGCCTGGCGCGCCACGGCGCCTTATCAAAATCCCACGCATCGGAAACGGTGGTGTCATACCAGCCATTGCCAAGAATGATGCCGATGGCGTTGCGGCCCTGCGCGAGTTGAGAGGTCACATCATACGTGACATAAAGCACTCGCTTGTCGTACTTCGTCACCGGCGGGTCCAGGACATGATCGCCGACTTTCGCGCCGCTCAGGTGCAGCTCGTAATAACCCAGTCCGCAGACATACAGCATCGCGCGGCGCACGGGCTGGGAAATCTCAAACTCTTTTCGGAGGATCGGCGCATCGGATTTATCCGGCGATGGGGAAGGCCCGATCCATTTCCCCGCCCAGTCGTCCGGGTTCAAAAGCCCCATCGTCCATGTTGCGGGCGCGCTCCACGGCAACGCAATTCCACGCTCATCCCAAACCTCGACTTTCCAGGAGCAGGCTTGCCCCGACGCCAGCGGCTTGCCGGTATATTCCACTTGAATGGATTGAGATGAGTCGATTTTTCCGCTGTCCCACAGATCGCCTGTATCGCTCTGAAGAAGCTCGGCGGATGAGGCAACAAGAACCCGGTAAGCCGATTGCGACGTCCCCCGGCGGTCGGAGCGGATGATCCAGCTTAATCGCGGCGTGACGACGTCCAGACCCAGCGGGTTGCGGAGATATTCACAGCGAAGGTCCGTGATCTCCGAAATCCCTGCCGAGGCGATGCTTGAGACTGCGGCCAATGCCATTCCAACGATGAGAAAAAAATGTGATGATTTCACAAGTGTCTTTATCGCAAGGTATTCTAACCTGTCGATCTATGCGCGGAAGAATAAGCGTACTTTGCTGGGCAATAATTTATACTCTTCTGATCGCCGCGGAAGGGTCGTCGCTTTCAGCCCAAACCGGAACCAGCGAATTCGATGCTCGTCCGCTCATGCGGGACAAGGTGGATTATGAGCGCGCGGCCGCGGAGGTTCAGAATTACATTCAAGTTTCGTTTTATCTACCGGCAAGAGGACTTTATGCACATTCAATCACCGATCGGCATCCAAGCTTCACCTGGGGTAACGGGGTTTCATTTTCAGCGCTGGTGGGAGCCGCTCGCAATGAGCCAACTCCGTACCTTCCGATTTTGAATCGATTCTTTAACGCACTGGGCGCCTATTGGGATGGGCTGGCGCCGCACGGCGGTTATGAGCCGGCGCCGACGCGCGGCGGGGGAAACGACAAATATTACGATGACAACGAGTGGATGGCATTGTCATACACCGAGGCGTATGAGTTGACGCGCGATCCGCGGTATCTGAACCAGGCGCAGCGCTCTCTGGATTTTGCGCTTTCAGGATGGGACGACACCGCGCTGGGTGGGGGCATCTGGTGGCATGTGAGCCGCAAGTCGAAAAATGTCTGCTCCAACGCCCCGGCCGCCGAGGCGTGCCTGCGGCTGGCGTGTTATGTGCCGCCGGCAAAGGCGAGCGAGCTGATCTCCATGGCGAAGCGGATCGTCGGGTGGACAGACAAAACGTTCCGGGACGATCGCGGGCTGTATTCCGATTCGATCTCTACCGTGACGGGAAAGATGGACCCCGCGAAGTTGACGTACAATACCGCGCTGATGATCCGCGCGCTGCTGGGGCTTTACCGCGTGACGGGCGATCAGGCGTATTTTCAGGAAGCGATCCGGTCGGCCGATTCGTCCGACTGGTTTCTGGACCCCCGCACGCACGCCTACCGCGACGCGGTGAAATGGTCGCACCTGATGGTGGAGGCGGATGTGGAGATTTTCCGCGCCACCGGCAACGCGCATTATCTGAAGCGTGCGATGGACAACGCTGATTACGAATATGCGAAGTGGAAGCAGATGCCGCCGAATGCCGTGATCGACAATGCTTCGATCGCGCGGATGCTGTGGCTTCTCGCGGACATGCAATCGGCCGCGGGAGAGAAGTTTTGGCGGCAGGTGGATGGCCGGATGACTCGTCTGGGACCGTGATATAAGCGTGGTGTGAGTGGTTGAGCGACCCTATCCTCGCTATCATCCCCGCAGTGGTTAATCGGTTATTTTTCGATAGTCTCCCGCAGCTTGCGCGTCGATGAATCGCCTCATACGTTTTTTAGGTTGTGCGGTTTTATTGGGGGTTGGCTGGGGGTGTCGGAATCCCACGAAAGAGGCTGCGTTCCGCGATATTCAGGGGGATGTTTCAAATCGGATCGGGCTTGCGGTCAGGTGGAACAGCCAGAGCCAGGACGACCGCTCCGTCGATGCGGCCGTGAACACTTTGCTCGCCCATCCGCTGAGCGCCGAGGAATCGGTGCAAATCGCGCTGCTCAACAACCGGCATCTTCAAGCCAGGTTCGAGGATCTTGGAATCGCACAGGCGGATCTGGTGCAGGCGGGGCTGCTGAAAAATCCGGTGTTTGACGTGGGCGTGCGTTTTCCGGATCGGTCGCCGTTGGGGACTTATCTCGACATCGGCGTCGCCGAGGATTTTCTGGATATCGCGCTGCTGCCGGCGCGGAAGAAACTGGCGGAAGTTCGGTTTGAAGAGGCGAAGGCGCAAATAGTCGCGGAGGTGCTGGCGGTCGCCTCCGACACCCGGGATGCCTTTGTAAGCTATCAGGCTTCATCGCAGATGCTGCAGCTCAGCCGCACGGCGGCGGAGGCGGGCGAGGCTTCTCTGGAAGCGGCCAAACGGATGCGCGATGCGGGGAACATGGATGATTTGACGTTCACCCAGGAGCGCGAGAATGCCGTTCGCGCCCGGATCGAGTTGGCGGATGCGGAGGAGATGGAAGCACAAGCGCGTGAGAAGGCAACGGACCAGATGGGTTTGATAGCGCCGCAAACGGAATGGACGGCCTCGGCGCTGGATCCGATCCCCGAAGAGAATCCCGAGCCGCGGAACCTGGAATCCCTCGCTATGCGAAGCCGGCCGGATGTGGCGGCCGCGCGGCGGGAAATCGAGGCGCAATCCCGTATGCTGGGACTTACCGCCGATTTCCGGTTTTTCAGCAGCGCCGATCTGGGCGCCGAGTTCGAGCGGGAGACGGACGGACAATGGCGGATCGGGCCGTCGCTTTCGCTGCCCGTGCCGCTGTTTGATTTGGGCGACGCGAAGGTCTCGCGGGCACAGGCGATGCTTCGGCAAAGTGAGGAGCAATGTCTGGCGCTGATTGTCGACGTACAATCGCAGGTGAGAGCCGCCCAGCAGCAGATGCACGATGCCCGGGTGAAGGCAATCCTCTATCGCGAGGAATTGCTGCCCATCGAGAACGATCTGCTTCACCAGACAGAGCTTCGGTACAACGGAATGCTGGCGGGCGTGTTTCAGCTTCTGGACGCGAAAAGACAGCAGGTGGATGCGGAGCGCGAATATATCGATGCGCTGAAGGATTACTGGATTGCGCGAAGCGAACTGGAGCGCGCCGTCGGCGGACGTTTCGACGGCGATATTCCAACCACCCAGCCGCAAACCGCCGGAGGTGCACCGTGATGACGCGACGTGAAATTCTGGGGGCGGCGGCGCTGGCGGCGGGAGCGATCGCCGGCGGAGGGGGGATCATCGATCGCGCTTCCAATGCGCTGGCGGAGCCGGCTTCCTCGACGCCGCGCGATTACACCCCGGTACATACGCTCAACGGCACGACTCTGGAATTCAAGGTGGTGGATGACGTGAAGGTGATGCACCTGATCGCGGGTGAAATCGAGCACGAGTTCGCGCCGGGGCTGAAGGCGCACTGCTGGGGCTTCAACGGCCGCACGCCGGGGCCGACGATCGAGCTGGTCGAAGGGGACCGCGTTCGAATCTATGTGACCAATCGGCTGCCCGCGCCGACGACCGTGCATTGGCATGGGCTGCGGATTCCCAACGGCATGGATGGAGTCAACGGGCTGACGCAGCCGGCGATCGCGCCGGGGCAGACGTTCCTGTATTCGTTCCAGGTTCCCGAGGCCGGGACGTTCATGTATCACCCGCATTTCGACGAGATGACCCAGCAGGGAATGGGCCTGATGGGGATGTTCATCGTTCATCCCCGCGATGGAAGAATGACTTCCGTCGATCGCGATTACGTCATCATGCTCAGCGAATGGCGGATCGATCCGGGGGCGAGCAGGCCGGTGACCAGCGAGATGACCGATTTCAACGTCCTGACGATGAACAGCAAGGTTTACCCGGCCACCGAGCCGATCGTCGCGCAGCTCGGCGAGCGGGTGCGGATTCGACTCGGGAACCTGGGGGCGATGGATCATCATCCGATTCATCTCCACGGGTTTCAGATGGTGGTCACGGAGACCGACGGCGGGATCGTGCCCGAGACGGCGAGGTATTCGGCCAACACCGTTCTGGTGCCGGTGGGCAGCACGCGCGCGTGCGAGTTCGTTGCGGATAATCCGGGCGACTGGCCGCTGCATTGCCACATGACGCATCATGTCATGAACCAGATGGGGCACGGGTTGCCCAACACGCTGGGCGTGGACGCGGCGGCGATCGACAAGGTGGTGCAACCGCTGATTTCAGATTACATGACCATGGGAATGACCGGGATGAACGACATGGCGGGGATGGCGATGGACACGCCGAAGAACAGTATTCCGATGCTGGGGGGAAAAGGGCAATTCGGGCTGATCGATATGGGCGGGATGTTCACGCTGGTCAAAGTCCGCGGGCAGATCAGCGGATTTGACGACCCGGGCGATTATCAATTTCCACCCGGCTCGGTGGCGGCGGAAGCGACCGCCGGGCAATTGCGGCGGGATGGGATCGACCCCAACGCCTGATTCGGGTTGATCGCGCTATTCCATCTGATATTTCAACTCAAGCTGCGGGCCGATGATTCGGATGATCAGCTCGTGGGCAACGGCGTAATCGCGCGGCTCGGTGGTGGCGCTGCCCCAGGCGAGGGCGAATTGCTCGAGCTGGGTTTCACCGTGCATCTTTTCGCTAACGCCGAGCACGACCTCCTTCGCGTGCAGATCGCGCGCGGTGGTGGCGATGGCATACAGGGGATTGTTGGTCGGCAAGACGACGGGATAGACCTGCTTGCCGACGCGCTCGGCGATGGTCACGATCCGGGTCAGCAATTCGCGGTCGTCATCGTCCATGGAAAGTTCCCGCTCGGTGACGCCCAGCGTGCGCGCCGGCAGCACCTTGCAGGTGACGACCACGATATCCTGTTTATCGGTGTTGACCTCGTTGAGGATTTTTTCAAGGACCGGCAAACTGCGCGGCCCGCGCGCGGCGATAAGCACCGGGGACGGATGCTTCAGGCCCAGCGATTCGATCGTCACGCTGTCGCTGGTCTTTTCGTTGAATTGCTCGAGATGCTCGTGAGTTCCGCCGTGGCGGCGATGGCTGATCCGCTCGACGATCACAAACGCCGCCAGGAAAAACGCCGTGAACCCCACGCCCCAGATCGTCGCGGTTTTCTTGGTCATCAGGTTCACCAGCGCGGTGCTGACCAGCACGAGGAACACCGCGATAATCCCGATGGGAATCTGCACTTCGCCGGTCAGGGTGGGCTTGATGACATTGAACGGAACGTTGTATGCCCGTGGCCGACGATTTTTGAACCTGAGCACCGCCATCGCGAGCGACATGAACACGAACGACCAGACCACGCCGAATGCGTACGCTTCGCCCAGCGTGTTGACATCGCCAAGGCTGGCGAGGATCACAACAATCTGGGCGACGCCGACGAGGTTGATGATTCGATTGGTGGTTCCATATCTTCGGTGCGGGCGCTGGAACCAGGGCGTGAGCACGCCGTCTTCCGCCAGGCGATTCAGCACGCCGTTGGAGCCGACCAAACTGGTGTTGACGGCCCCGGCGAGAATCAGGAATCCAACGATGACGACGAAACATTCCATGACGATCTTGAGCCAGCCCGGCCCGACGAAATAGTGAACCAGTCCGTTGATCAGGTTGTCGCGATATCCGCCGTTGTCCCGCTCGACGTGCTGAAACTGGCGCTGGATGACGATTTCGTGCGAGGTTCGGCTGAGCGATTCGCGGCCGCGGGCATCGGTGGTGCGGAGAATCAGATATCCCCAATCTGCGGAGTGCGCCGCATCGGGTGGCCTGAGATAATCGACCTCCCACCAGGATTTGCCCAGCGCGCCGTCGGTGGTCTCCGTGCCGTTGTTGACGATCTGCGTGATCACGCGCTTGCCGTCGGGAATGATCAGAACGGCGAGGAAACTCATGATGCCGGTCAGGCAAATCGCGTAGATGGATATCACGCGGCCGGCCCGGAGCAGGTTCCGGAGCTTGGGCGCTTCGATTTCGCGGTTCACCTGGGCGAGGGATTCTTCCCCGCTCATCGCCAGCAGCGAATGGCCGAAAGCGACGAGGATTCCAATGGAGCCGAGAATCCGCGGAAAATGTTCCAGCCAGCCGGAGGACGCCTGCTTGGTGGGATCGAGACTGGTCTGCGTGAAGACCGGATGAAGCGGGGGAAGCTGCAGCGTGCCGGCGGATCTCATCCAGAGCGTGATTCCACTCCAGATGAAAATCAGCAGGCCCATGACGGTGGTAAGCTGCATGATGCGCAGCGCCCGCTCGCTGGATTCGTGAATGCCGATGATATTGGTGCGCCAGAAATAGAAGGTGATGCCGATGGCAATCAGCATCGTGATCAGGTTGACCGTGAAGGGGCGGGTGGTTGAATCGAAAACAATGGGGTGTGCCAAGTGCCAGGTGGCGAGTTTCAGCATGTCGCCGAACAGGCCGACAAGGTATTGCCCGGCGGCCACGGCGCTGATTGGGCCGGTGAGAATGTAGTCGAACATCAGGGCGCTGACGGAGAGCTTTGCCAGGCCCCCGCCGACGGCGCCCTTGACGACTTTATAAACTCCGCCGCGGGTGAAGAGGGTGCAGCTTTCCATGTACACCGCGGTGACGGGATACACAAAAAGCATCACGGCAAGGATAAACCAGGGCGCCGCCTTGCCGACGGCCTGCTCGCTGATCCCGCCGATGTAATAGGCGGTGCTGGCCAGGTCGCAGAGGACGATCGCCGCGGCCCGCCAGAAGCTGATGAAAGCCAGTGCGACGCTGCTGACGACCAGTACGTTTACCCTGCGGCGATGTCCCGCATCGGGAAGTTGCGCGACATCGAATATGGCCGGTGAATCTTTGCTCGGCACCGACAATCTCCCACCGCAAGCGCGGCGACAGAGTCAGATCGAAACGCCAGTGCGTGCGCCGATAAAATGCACGGCTCTCATGGCCCGATGGCCTTGCCTCCCGATTCGCCGGTGCGGATGCGGTAGCATTCCAGCAGGGGCAGAACGAATATCTTTCCATCCCCGATTTTTCCGTTCTCCGAGCGCGCCGCCTTCATAATGGCGTCAACCGTCGGCTGCACGTAATCCTCGTTGACGGCGATTTCCAGCTTCACTTTCGTCAGCAGGCGAATCACGCCTTTGTTGCCGCGAAAGGATTCCGCATAACCGCGCTGGGTTCCGCATCCGCGAACGTCCGATGCGGTCATGAGGTGCACCTGCTTTGCATCGAGCGCATCCTGCACTTCTTCGAGTTTTTCGGGGCGAATAATGGCAACGATCATCTTCATGGTTGTCTCCGTGTTGAGCGATGAACAAAACCGGTGGGCGGATCAGTGAAATCCGCCCACCGATCAGATAAGGGCTGTAAGAAACTGTCGAACCGGCATCATTTCTTGGCGCCGACCAGATCGTCCGCGGACTCCTCCGCGCCATTGGGCGGCCAGTGTCCGACGACGTCCTTGGACGACCCACGTGGCGCCGCCAGGGCCGAGATGACATACTCCGGATACGCCGGGCTGCCATGCTCGTGAAGGTCCAGACCTTCCAGTTCGCCTTCCTTGGAGATGCGAAGCCGGCCGAACATGTTCAGGACGGCGAAGACAGCCAACGCGACAAAGAACGTAGCGCCGTGGATGCACAGAATGCCGATGCACTGCGCCTCCACGACTTTCCAACCGCCGCCGTAAAACAAACCTGTGAGCGGCGCGTTGTACAGCGGACTTGCGGTATTGACGGTATCGGGAATGCCCAGAGGGTTGCTGCCTGCCGCGGAATATTGTCCGCAGGCAAACAGACCCAGGGAGAGCGTGCCCCAAAGACCGTTGAGAGCATGGACGGGCCATGCGCCGATGGGATCGTCGATTCTCAGGAATTCAAGCAGATCGATGCCAAGGACGACAAGCACTCCCGCAACCGCGCCCAGACAGCAGGCGCCGGTTGGGCTTACCCAGTAACAGGGGCATGTGATCGCAACCAATCCTGCAAGGAAGCCGTTGGTGATGATGGCGCAGTCCCACTTCTTAATCCGGAAGTAGAGGAAGAATTCCGCCGCCAGACCGCCGGTGCAGGCGGCAAGGGTTGTATTGGCGGAGATACGGCCGATGCCGCCGAAATCCATCGCCGACAGCGACGAACCGGGGTTGAAGCCATACCAGCCGAACCAGAGCAGGAATCCACCGATCACGCCGACGGTAAGATCATGCGGGAGCATGGGCGCACCGCCGTCGCGCTTGAACTTTCGGCCGATTCTTGGCCCAAGCATGATGCCGCCGGCGAGGGCGATCCATCCACCGATGGAGTGCACCACCGTCGAGCCGGCAAAGTCGTGGAAGTTCATCCCGAAGTTGGGGAGGAAATGGGTGAAGGCATTGGGCGTTGCGCTCTGGCCCATGTTCGCCAGGAATCCGTCCGGACCCCACGCCCAGTGGCCAATGATCGGATAGATGAAGCCCGACACGCAGATCGAGTAGAGGATGTCGCCGATGAAATCAGTGCGGCCGATCATCGTTCCCGAGCAAATCGTGGAAGCGCAATCCGCGAAGGCGAACTGGAAGACCCAGTGCGCCAGCACGGGCACGCCGGTGGAGGCGTACAGCGTGGTCGCGGTGACGTTCTGAAGGAAGAACCAGCTATGAACCGGTCCTCCGGGCGTATCGTTCGGATCGTGCCAGCCGATAATTCCATTGCCCTGGCCGAACATGAACGCGTAGCCCCAGGTGTAATAGAGGAACCCGCACAGGCAGGTGTCGAAAATACATTCGACGAGCACGTTGACGGTTTCCCGCGAACGGCAGAAGCCCGCTTCAAGCATTGTGAAGCCGGCCTGCATGCAGAACACGAGGAATGCGGCGACGAGTGTCCATGCGGTGTTGATGGGATTGATCGCCGGATTTTTGGTCGGATCGCTCAAATCCGCCAGCATCGCGGGGGATGGCGCCGTCGACGCCTGGCCGAATGCGGCCGACCCCGTCAGTGCATGGAACACCGCCGGGCCGATCACAATGAGACCAAGCACAATCAGGATGCCCAGAGCCTTGCCTGCCATGATGAGCTTGAAATAGCGACGCCATTCCGGGTCGCGTAACCGCAGGCGAAGTCGTGAGAACTTCTCCGCGTAAGAAAGTTTTTCTTTTGTCTTTGCCACAGATTTTCTCATAGACAAGCTCCTTGCATACTCGTCACGAGGGAACTAACGGACGTACCAAGAGCGGGACCGAGCGCTCGGCCCTTTGCGCCAGTAATGAAACGATCCAGAGAATTGAGAGACGCCCGCCGCCGGCGTTGGCGCTCTCTCACTTCAATGCGAACCCATTGGCAAAGTGGGTGCCATCAATCGCGCAAAACTCGATGCGATCCTCGAAGCCCGCGAAGCGCAAGGAATGTCTCAGTCGCGAGGCAACCACTGATAGGGTGCGCGCGTTGCACGCATTTTTTTGAAGGGAGTATCTCGGCGACGATTTCCAGGCTCGGTCGCGCCGGGCGCGCGAACTCGAAATCGGCACATTCACCCAGCAGCGATCAACACTTCCATCACGCGCCACAAGACCCGCAGAATCCGTTCAATCGATTAAGCAAAACAACGCGCAAAGCACGCCCTGCGCGGCCCCCGAAAAACGTTTTGCATAAAAATTAAACGCGCGTGCCTGATTTTTGTGACATCAAATCCAAAAGACTGACTTTGCGCAAACACATGTAGAGCCACAACTAAGCTCCCAGGCGGCGAGCGATCCCTGCATGATTTTTGAGTGAATCCATGCGATAGTTGTTTAATCGCGCAAATAGCGCGCATCTGTCTGGAAGGCGCGCAGGAACCTATGATCGCCAGTGCCTGGTGAAAGTGTGTGCTTCCGCTGCGGAGACGAAATCCGAAGCCGTGAAAAGCGCCCGAACCATCGCCCGCTCCGGCAGCGGTATTACGTTTGCAATCCTCTTTCGATCAACGACTTTGATCGCCGGTTGAGTTAAAAAATGTCCGAAGGCAGATCAGACCCGCGCGCAATGAGGATTCTCGTCATCGATGATGAGGAGAACATCCGCTTTGCGCTCACGATGTGTCTCGAATCCGAAGGCCACAAGGTGATGGCGGTGGGCACCATCGACCTGGCCATCGAGCAGGCCGCGCGACACGCTTTCGATCTTATCTTCCTCGACGTTCGGCTTGGAACACACAACGGCCTGGACTACATCAAGACGCTGCAGGATGAAAGCCCCTGGGCGCGGATCATCGTCATCACCGCTTACGCATCCATCGACACGGCTGTTGAGGCGATGAAAAGAGGCGCGAGCGATTATCTTTCCAAGCCGTTCGAACCGGCCCAGCTTGCTTTGCTGGTGAACAAGGTGGGTGAACGCCGCCTGCTGGAGCGCAAAGTCGACTCCCTGCAAAAAACGCTCGGATCGATGGACCCGGAATTTGATTTCAAATCCGCCAGTCCAATCTATCGCGAATCCATTGAATTCACCCGGCGAATCGCGACCGCCAGCTCGCCGGTTTTAATTCGAGGCGAGGCCGGCACCGGCAAGGGACGGCTCGCGCGCGCCATCCACCACTGGAGCGGACGCGCCGAAGGCCCGTTTGCGGCGATTTCATTTGACGGGCCTTCGCTGGAGGCCATGGAAGTCGAACTCTTCGGCTCCGATCCTGAAATCGGCGGGAAAGTCGGCGCGATCGCCTTTTGCCACGGCGGCACGCTTCTCCTGGATGAAATCAGCCAGGTTCCCATGCGGCTTCAGCATAAGCTGCTCAGCGTGGTGCGCGACAAGGAGTTTGAGCGGGAGGGCCAGTTTGTGCGCAGGCCGGTTGATGTGCGCATCATCGCCACCACCAGCGCCGATTTGCCCCGGCTCGTGGAAAGCGGGAAATTCCGCGACGACCTGTTCATGGCGATGACCGTCGCGCAGGTGGACATCCCGGCGCTGCGCGAAAGGCCGGAAGATGTGCCGCTGCTTTCCGAGCGATACCTGGCTTATTTCAGCCGCGAGCATCACAAGTCGATCGTCGGTTTCACGCGCGACGCCACGTTTGTCCTCAAGACGCATCTCTGGCCGGCAAACACCCGTGAATTGCGAAACGTGGTTGAGCGCGCGGTGCTGGCGTGCGATGCTCAGTACATCGGGCTGGAGGATTTGCCCGCTGATCTGATGAACGCGACCATCAAATCGCGCGCGGAAAGCGTGAACGGCTATCAGGTCGGCGATCTGGTGCCGCTGCAGGTGATCGAGGAAGCGCACATTCAGCAGGTATTGAAGTCGGCCAAGACGCTCCGCCGCGCCGCCGCGGTCCTGGGTGTCAACGCCAGCGCGCTGTGCCGGCGCCTCAAGCGGATGAAGGCGGAGGACGAAAATGACAAGCTTGCGCAATAGGCTCTGGCTGGGGTTTGGAAGTCTCCTGCTCATCGTTTTCGCCGTCAGCCTGCTTAGCCTGGTTGTCTTCACGCGCTACAGCCACGCGATGGAGCGCGTGTTTCGAGAAAATTATGACAGCGCCGTTTATTGCGACGCCATGAAGGAATCGCTCGATCAACTGAACACCCGCGCCCAGCGGTTGATCTGGGAAGAACCCGAGGCGCGCAAGATCGATCTTCCCGCCATCGAAACTCGATTTGAAAGCAATCTCACCCTGCAGCTCGGCAACACCACATTGCCCGGCGAACGCGATGCGAGTCTGCATCTGGCGGATTTATGGCGGCAATATCGCGAGCATTATGACAGATTCGACAGCGTGCAGGCCGGACGCTCCGATCTTTACAAGAGCGATCTCCTCCCTCGATACGATGAACTGAAGCAGGTGGCCCAGCACGTCGCGGACATGAATATGTCCAACATGGTTTCGGTCGACGGCCAGGCCAAGCTGACATTGCTCCGCGTGCGCACTTTGCTGCTGATTCTGGTGATCGCCGGATCGATGCTCGCGGCGGTAGTCGTGGGGACGGCGGGGGCCAGCATTTTGCGGCCGCTGCGCGATCTGACCGACTCGGCGCGCCAAATCGAATCGGGCAACCTGGATCTGAATCTGACGCCCACGTCCAACGACGAGATCGGCGAGCTTGCCGAAGCGTTCAATTCGATGACGTCGCGCTTGCGCGAATTCAAACGGATCGATCACGACCGCCTGCTGCGAACCAAGCAGACCACTCAACTGGCGATCGACAGTTTGCCCGATGCCGTGTTCGTGATTGGGCCGGACGACACGATTGAGATTTCCAACGATGCGGCTCGAACCTATTTCGGCATCGAACCAGGCCGCGAAATTTCGAGCCTGGGTCTCAGTTGGTTGCCCGCGCTTTATCAGGAAGTGAAGACCCACAACCGGCCGGTGGAGCCCGAAGGATACAAATCGGCGGTTCAACTTTTTGTCGACGGCAATGAACGATTCCTGCTTCCCCGCGCCGTGCCGATGCTCAGCCCCGATCAAAGGCAGCTCGGCGTGACGCTGATCCTGGTGGATGTCACGCGTCTTCGTCAGGTGGATGAAGCCAAGAGCAGTTTGGTTTCAACGGTCTCGCACGAATTGCGAACGCCGCTTACTTCGCAGCAACTGCTTTTGGGTCTATTGCTCACCAGCGTGGGTCCGACGCTGTCGCCGCCGCAGAGACGGATGCTGGAAGTCGCCAAGGCCGACAGCGACCGGCTCTACCGCACGATCAACGAATTGCTGAGCCTGAGCCGCATGGAATCCGGCCGCGCACAATTCCAATTTCGAAATATTTCGCCCGGTGAAATCATTCGTTCGGCGGTTGAACCGCTGCGGCAACTGTTCGCGGACAAAAAGATCCGGCTCGTGGTCTCCGCAGCGAACGGTCTGCCGCCGATCAAAGCCGACGCCGCGGCGATTCACTCGGCCCTGACGAACCTTCTGTCCAATGCGTTGAAATTCACGCCGTCCGCCGGCCAGGTCTTAGTTGCCGCCGAGGTTGCGGATTCATCGATCGCATTTACGGTCGAAGACACGGGGCCGGGGATTCCGCGGGAATTCCAATCGCGAATATTCGAAAAATTCTTCCGCGTCCCCGCCGAGTCCGGTCCATCCGGCGCCGGGCTGGGTTTATCGATCGCGAAAAATATTGTCGAATCGCATCAGGGCCGGATCGAATTTGATTGTCCCGACAAGGGCGGGGTCGTCTTTCGCTTTTTCATCCCGATTGCGCAGGAAGTTGCGGCTCCCGCGTTATCAACCTGAGCGCGATCTTCCCAGCCGGAATACTCCCATTCCCTTGCCATGCTCGCCACGACCAGGGACATATTTGACGTCACTCGTCGAATTTGCGTCGGCCTCGAGTTGCTTTGAATTGTACGTTCAATGTGCCGCGTGGGGCGGCATAGGGAGATGCAATGCAGAACACTCGGCGTCGGTTTGCCGCACTTTGTGCGGCCATAGTGGGGTATTCAACTTATTCGGCTTCGGCGGATATTATCGGGTTCTCTGATTTCGGACCGGTGAACATTTCCGGACCCAGCCAGAATTCAATTTCCATCAGCAACGGCGCTTTTGAGGTGACCGACGGGCAGAACGACGAGGCGGTCAGCGCGTGGAACGCCGCGCCGCAGTCGATCACCGGCTTCACCGCCAGCTACACCTATCAGGCCACGGGCGACAATTCCTGGCTGGGAGATGGATCGACGATTGCATTCCAGAACCCGACGACCGGCGCGGTCACCGCGCTGGGCTCCGCCGGCAGCGGACTGGGATATGCCGGCATCAACAGCAATTCCGCGGCCATCGGCCTCGACTTGTATAACGGCCAGCAAAGCTATCGCGGCGGCAGCGAGTTAAGCACCGCCGGGCAGCAAGGCCAATTGAACGATCTCGGCAATGTCGATCTCAGCACGGGCGACACGTTTATGGTTCGTCTCTCCTACGCGGGGACGACGCTGACGCAAACCGTCGCCGACCTGACCACCGGCGCGGCCGCCAGTCAGACGTACACGGGTGTGAATCTTCCCGCCATTGTCGGCAACGGCACGGCGATGGTGGGCATCACCGGCACCACCGGCGATCAGGCCGCCACGCAGACCGTTTCCAACTTCTCTTTCAAGACGATTCCTCTTTCAGGCAAATATACGCCCCTTGGCCTTACCGGCTTCACGCAGTCGATGATCGTTCCCGCAAACGCTTCGGCGTCGGTCACCGCAACCATGGATCAGGGAACTCTGAATGCCGGCGACACATTCTTCGAACAGGGAGCCGACGCATCGAATCCCACGCACGGCCTGCCCGCCAGCAGCAGCACGTTCGTCAGCCAGAACGACAGCAATCATATTTTCCAGATGCAGTCTTATTCCGGCCCCGATGCGCTGCTTCTGAACGCGGGTAATCCCACCGGCACGTTGACGCTCACGCAGCCGCAGGCGCTCGGCGGTCTGTCGATCCTCATGGCCGATGGCAACGGCAATGAGCCGTTCGACGTGACGGTGAACTATCTCAACGGCACGACCGAAACCATCGCCGACGCCGTTTCGCCGGACTGGTTCAACAACGGCACGTCAGCCTGGAACGCGCAGGGACGAGTCGATGTGGATGATAATTCCTTCGAAAGCGACGGGGGCAACCCGAATCTGTATCAGGTTGATCTGGGCCTCAATGACCAGGTTGATCCGATCTCATCGCTGAGTTTTACATTCGACGGTCCCGCCGGCGACAGCAGCAACATGGCGATTTTCGCCGTAAGCGGCGTCTCGGTGCCGGAACCGGCCTCAGGCCTGATGTTGGGAATCGCTGCGTTCGCGCTGGCGCGTCGCCCGAGGTTGCGGCGAACCATGGCTTGACTTGAAAGTCGCGCGAATTTATTTCAGCGAAAGCTTCAGCGCGTACGCTTCCTTGCAGGGAGGATTCGCCGGCAGCGCTACGTGCAGGCCATCGGCGTTCTGACTCCACGAAATATTTTCGCTCGATCCCAGCAAAGAGATCGACGCGATCTGCTTATCCAGAAGCGCGGCCCTGGCGGTCGTGCCGCTTCCCAGCGCGTGGATCGTCAGCTTCGGCTCCTTGGGCCAGCCCAGGAAAAAAGCGTAAAGCGTATCGCCCTGCTTACTCTGCGTGAAACGAATGTCCTGATCGGTGTACTGGACCTTGCCTTCGTTGAACATGCCGCTGGAGCCGGCGGCGGGGCCTTCGCCATAAATCTTCCAGGGGCGGGTTGCGAAAATCCCTTCGCCGTTGACGTTCATCCAGTCGGCCAGGCCGTGGAGGAACGCGATCTCATCGGAATCAATCGTTCCATCGCCGCGCACGGGAATATTCAGCATAAGGTTTCCATTTTTGCTGACGATATTCACGAGCATTTTGACGACGGTTTCCACGGTTTTGTATCGGTGCTGCTCGAAAATGCTGCGGTCATAGTGCCAGGAGCCGATGCAGGTGTCGGTTTGCCACGGAAGCGGCTGAATTTCGCCGCTAGCGCCGCGTTCGTAATCTTCCACCAGCGCCTTGCGTTGATCCTCGGGCAATTGCTTGGCGGTGATGACGGCTTCCAGCGATCCGTCGTGCCAGGCGGTATTGGCGTTATAGAAATGCGCCGCGATGTCCAGACCGTATTGCTCGAGTGGGAGGGATGTATCATCGAAGTAGAGAAGATCAGGATGATATTTATCCATTAAATCCTGGCAGCGCAAGAACCATTTTTCGCTGTAGCCATGGTCGTCCGGCGGGATGGATTCGTACCACTGGTCGTGCTTTTCATACCACGCCTTCATTTGCGCGGCATCGAGGCCTTTGGGCGGCGCGTAGCGCGGGCCGGCGTATAAATCCTGGGGATCGTATCCCTCCCACCACTTTCCCGTTCCATCGGCGCGCGTGAGCCAGCCGTCATAGAGCACATTCTTGAACGGCCCCTCCGTGTCGTAGCCATACGCGACTTGAAACCAATGCCAGGTGTGAGAGGAGTGATTGCTGACGCCGAACCGAAGCCCGTATTTGCGCGCGATCTTGGCCCAGGTTCCGACGATGTCCTTCTTCGGTCCGATGTTAACGGAATTCCACGGCTGATACGTCGAATCGTAGCAATCGAAATTATCGTGATGATTGGCCAGTGCCATGAAATATTTGGCGCCGGCCGCTTTGTAAAGCTTCATCATTGCGTCGGGATCCCAATGATCCGCTTTCCAAAGATTATCGATGTCTTTGAACCCCACCTGGGACGGATGCCCGTAGTGCGCAACCTGATACTTGTAATCGTCTGAACCCTCCATATACATATTGCGGGCGTACCAATCGCCCATTTCCGGCTGACACTGCGCGCTCCAGTGCGCCCAGATGCCGAACTTGGCGTCGCGAAACCACTGGGGGCATTCGTAGCCGGCCTCAAGCGATTTCCAGTTCGGCGAAAAGACCCCCGGCGCGATCGTTACCTGCGCGGGAAGGGGCGGGACGGTTTTTGAATTCTCAGCGTTCACGGATTTTGAAGAATAAAAAAGAACCAGCGACACCGCCAGCCAAACTCGAACATTGATTTGATTCATACTGAATCCTAGGGAAGAAACCGTTTTCCGCAAATCTAGGCTCGAACCAAATGGATTGCAACCGCGCTCGAAATGCGGTTTGATTTGGCGCTGAAGAGACATTCGTGAATACACTCATTATCCAAGTTGAGCAGGGCCGGCAGAAAATTTCCCGCCATATATACGGTCATTTCGCGGAACACCTCGGTCGCTGCATTTATGAAGGGCTGTGGGTCGGCGAGGATTCACGGATTCCAAACATCCGCGGTTTCCGCACTGATGTCGTATCGGCGCTGCGCAAGCTGCATATCCCCAACCTTCGCTGGCCGGGGGGATGTTTTGCGGACACCTATCACTGGATGGACGGCATCGGTCCGCCTGATTCGCGCCCCAGCATGGTCAATGTCCACTGGGGTGGAACGACGGAAAACAATCATTGCGGCACGCACGAATTCCTCCACCTCTGCGAGCAACTCGGGTGCGAACCGTATATCGCGGGCAATGTCGGCAGCGGAACTGTCCGTGAAATGGCTGATTGGTTGGAATATCTGACGATGCCGGGCGAAAGCCCGATGGCAAACCTGCGACGAAAAAACGGACGGCAGGATTCGTGGCCGATTTCGCTCTGGGGTGTCGGCAACGAGAATTGGGGCTGCGGCGGAAACATGCGCCCCAATTATTACGCCGACCTTTACCGCCAATTTGCCGGTTATTGCAGGCACTTCACCCCTCAAAAGAAGCTGTACAAAGTTGCCTGCGGATTAACCAATGAGTGGAATGAAATCCTGATGCGCGAAGCCGGCGTCATGATGGATGGCCTCAGCGTCCACTATTACACCGTTCCCGGGGCTTGGCAAAAAAAGGGTTCCGCCACCGATTTTGACGGCGATGAATGGCGGCTCACCCTGCAGAAAGCCGCCAACATCGATAACTTCATCCGCGAAACCGCCGCGATCATGAATCGCCACGATCCTCAGAAACGAGTCGGCATCGTCATGGATGAATGGGGCACCTGGTACGACGTCGAGCCGGGCACGAACCCCGGTTTTCTCTATCAGCAGAACACGATTCGCGATGCTCTGGTTGCCGGGCTGACCTTGAACGTTTTCAACAACCACTCCGACCGCGTTCAAATCGCCAACATCGCGCAAACCGTCAATGTGCTGCAGGCCGTTGTGTTGACGGACGGCCCCAGAATGTTGCTGACGCCGACCTATCACGTTTTCGAAATGTACAAAGTGCATCAGGACGCCATGCTCCTGCCGACGACGCTGGAATCGCCGGAATATATTCCGCGGCAGACGCAGCCCGACCCGGCAGCGCCGCTGGGTCCTGTGCCGCAGCTCAGCGCCTCGGCCTCGCGCGACTCGGCAGGCCGGTTGCACGTCTCGGTCTGCAATCTCCATCATGCCGATTCGGCCGAGCTGAAAATTGATCTTCCCGGCGCTTCAATCTCCAAAGTCTCCGGTCGAATGCTGACTGCTCCGGCCATGAACGCTATCAACTCTTTTGACCAGCCTGATTTGATCAAGCCCGAGCCTTTTGCCGGAATTAAGCTGCAACAGGGCGGCGCGGAATTATCGCTCCCGGCCCGCGCCGTTATCGTCCTTGAAATACAATAAAATCTATGAATCGTTACCCCGAATACACGCGAACGCGGCTTGAACAATTCGCAATCCGGCTCGGTAAATTAATCTATCCCGAGAAAAGACCCGCCGATCAACTTCTCGTCAGTAATCGGGTTGACCGCATTTCCTGTGAGGCCGCGAATAAACTGGATTATCGCCCGGCAATCATCGGCGAGCAGCTTGGTCCGGCATGGGCAACATTCTGGTTCAAAGCGGAGGCTGAGGTTCCCCAAAGCTGGGGCAACCGCCGCGTCGATCTCCTCTGGAACAGCCACAGCGAAGCAACGCTCTGGATCGATGGAAGAACCATTCAGGGTCTGAACTTCCACTCCGGCGACCGTCCCGATGCGGTGCTGCTGAAACAGGCGCGCGGCGGGGAAACTTTGCATTTCCAGATCGAAATGGCGTGCAACGGAAAGTTCGGAATCATCGGAAATCCCCACTCCTGGACGCTCAGCCATTACGTGCTGGAGCAGTGCGACATCGCCCTCTTCGATCCCCTCGCGTGGGAGATTTATCACGATTTCCGCGTGCTGCAGGAATTGGAAGCGACGATCCAGAAAATCGGCGGATTTAACGACCGCACGTGGCAGGGGTTGCTCCTGGCGGAAATCAATCGCTTCGTCAACGCGATGGATGTGGATGATCGCAAATCCTGGCCCGAGGCGCATTCGATCCTCAAATCGCTTTATAAAAATCACAACGGCTCGATCGTTCACGAACTCTCCGCGATCGGCCATGCGCACATTGATACGGCCTGGCTCTGGCCGCTCGCTGAAACTCGGCGCAAATGCGAGCGGACGTTTTCCACGCAGACGACGTACATGGAGACGTATCCCGAATATAAATTCGCCTGCTCGCAGGCATACCAGTACCAGACGATCAAAAATCGAAATCCGGATCTTTACGAACGAATCCGCGCCTGCGTAAAACGCGGACAATTTGTTCCCGTGGGCGGAACCTGGATCGAGCCGGACTGCAACATTCCCAGCGGCGAATCGCTCGCGCGGCAATTCCTGTACGGTCAGAAATTCTTCAACGACGAATTCGGAAACAGGTGCGCCGAATTCTGGAACCCCGATGTGTTCGGCTACAACGGGCAACTTCCGCAATTGATGAAACTCGCGGGCATCAAATGGTTTTTGACCCAAAAGCTGAGCTGGAACCAGTTCAACAAACCGTGGCATCAGACTTTCGTGTGGGAAGGGATCGACGGCAGCGAGGTCCTCGCCCATTTCCCTCCTGCGGACACTTACAACGCTTCCGCGAACGTCGCTGAACTGGCGAAAAACGCCGCGGACTATAAAGACCACGAGCACGGCCGCCACAGCCTGCTCGTCTATGGATGGGGAGACGGCGGCGGTGGTCCGACCAGGCTCATGCTCGAAACCCTCCGCCGCGCCAAGGATCTTCAATGCCTTCCCCGCGTCAACATGCGAACCAGCCGCGAGTTCTTTGAATTGCTCGAAAAAGATTACACCGATCCGGCGCGGCAGATCGGCGAGCTTTATTTCGAATATCACCGCGGGACCTACACCACCCAGGCGGCCGTGAAAAAGGCCAACCGCAAAAGCGAGTTCCTCCTCCACGATGTCGAGTTTCTTTCGACGATCGCCTCCGCGCAGGGCAGTTTTGATTATCCCGCGGAGCAAATCGACTCGCTCTGGCGGGTATTGCTGCTGAATCAATTCCACGACATCCTGCCCGGCAGCTCCATCGGCGAAGTTTACAAGGATTCCGCCAGGGATTTTGAACACCTGCGCGCCGATTGCGAAAGCCTCCGATCGGCTGCCTTGAGCAAGATCGCAACTGCCGCGTCCGAACCGGTGGCGGTCAATACCATCGGGTTTAGCCGCGAGGAAGTCGCCGCCCAGCCGGACGGCGCGCTGGTTTACATCACCGCGCCAAGCTATGGCATCGGCCGCATATCCACCCAAAGCCCCGATCAGGTCACCGTCGCTCAAAAAGGCAGCGGCTTTGTGCTCGAGAATTCGCACCTCCGCGCCGAACTTGGCGCGGATGGAACGATCCGCTCGCTCGTCGAGAAGTCCACGGGACGGGAATCAATGTCCGGCCCCGGCAATCGATTTTTTATCTATCGCGACGAGCCGATTGCACATGATGCCTGGGATATCGATCCCCAGGCCCTGGAAACCGAACACGCGTCCCCGGGCGCCCACAGCGCAAAACTCGTCGAATCTGTCCCGCTTCGAGCCTCCATTCGCTTTGAATGGAAATTGACCGCCACAAGCACGGCCAGCCAAACGGTGAGCCTGTCGTCCAGCGCCCGCCGGCTCGAGTTCCACACGGAAATCGACTGGCACGAAGAGCATAAGCTTCTGAAAGTCGCATTCCCCCTGAGGGTGCGCGCGATGAACGCGACGTATGAAATGCAGTTCGGCTGCGTCGAGCGGCCCACGCATTACAACACGAGCTTTGACCTGGCCCGATACGAAGTGCCCGGCCATAAGTGGGCGGACCTGTCGGAACCCGGTTTCGGCGTCGCTCTGCTGAGCGAATGCAAATATGGATTCAGTACTTTCGCGAACGTCATGCGGCTAACTTTATTGCGCTCGCCGAAGCATCCCGATCCCGAAGCGGATCAGGGCCACCATACATTTTCTTACGCGCTGATGCCTCACGCCGGTGGCTGGCGCGAGGCCGGGGTTGTCGCCGAGGCATATCGATTCAATGTGCCGGTGATTCTGCAAAAGGGAAACGCGCCCGCACAGTGCTGGGCATCGGTGGATCAGGCGAACCTTGTTCTGGACACGATCAAGCACGCAATGGACAGCCGCGACATCATCTTCCGGCTTTATGAAGCCCACGGCGCGCGGGGCGATGCGATCGTCCAAACCGAATTGCCTTTCCGCACCGCGGTATTTTGCAACATTCTGGAAGACGAATTGGAACCGGCCGTCGTGACCGAACGGAATATCCAGGTGTCCTACCGGCCGTTTCAGATCATCACTCTGAAGTTGAAACGCGAATGACATCGCGTCGAATCGTCGAATGTTGGTTTCTTCACCCAAGGGTGTCATGCGACCCGACTTGTTTGTCGCCTGCCCAAAGTGTGGACACATCAATCCGCCCGGCATACGCCGTTGCGATTGTGGATTCGAGCTTCCGCGTCAAGAAAGACAGACATTTTATCGCGAGGGGTCCACCATTGTCATCGAGAATAGAGCTACCCTTCCGCCGCGCTGCATTAAATGCAATCGAGCAAGCAGCGGCACTCCAATCAAATACACTTTTGTCGACAGCAATGTTGGCGGTGCTCCGCATAGCGCCGTCACTGCTCTGCTGCATTTCGGTTCTCGCCGCGTCGGTTGTGCCTACATCAGCCTTTGCGATCGCCACCGGCGCCTCCGAACTTCGATCTGGTGGATCTGCCTGGCATTGATCGTCATTGCAATCGGGACAGGAATTTATGCCAATATAGGGTTCCCTGAGCCGCCCAATGCCCTGGTGTGGCTGGCAACCCTTCCGCTCCTCAGTGGAATTCTTCTCTTGGGGATTTACCAGATGCATTACATTAAAGCGAAGGTCCACGGCGGCCGTATCGTGATCAGCGGAGCCGGAGAGACATTTCTCGATTCACTTCCGCCCGCTCCGGAATGGTGAAAGCAACGGCCGAATCGACTCCATCGCTGGCGCCGGAATTGCTGAGCCATAGTTTGCTGAACGTCGCCACGCCATTGACCGCCTGTGCGGTGTAAACGCCCTGCCTTAGGCCTGACTGAACCTTTAGTAATTGCACAAAAGGCGGTTGATAAACGGGTTTTGCGCACCTTCGCCGCGAGTTTATGCAATTCTTAGGCGACTGAATACCGAGACCTTCACCAAATCCAGGACAAAGGCGAATGCGATCGCGCCGCCAAGCACGCTGATTAAGACCAACGATGACAGTGGCATCATGAACCAGCCGCGTCCTGCCAGTACCAGGGCGATCAGCAGATCGGCTACGGAAGAAAAGACGAGCCAGCGGCTGGGATGGGGCGACGCCCAAATCCGCCGGCGAGCGCGCACGGCATAGGTGGTTGCCTGATTCCCGCATACCAGGGTGAAGAATGCCAGGGTTTGCAATGATGCGACGGCCAACCCCATGTGAAAGTGACCGATTAATAGAACGCCGACGCAGAACGCCAGCTCGGAAACACCCATGAAGATGCCCGCGATCGTAAGGTTGCCGATGCGCCAGCTATTTGGGAGTGGCGACGTGCGGACGTTGTCGGTTGTCAACGACATACCCAGAACGTCACCGACCATCATCACGATGACCATCAGCAGGGGGGTGAGGATCGCGTGCCCGGTCATGATAAGACCCACGCCCAGGAACAGCACCTGCACGATCTTCTTAGTTACGGAATTGAGTGTGTAAGTCAGGATGCGCTGGAAGGTGATGCGCCCCTCTTTGATGGCGGCAACGATGCCGACAAGTCCCGGATCGGTGAGCACGATGCCCGCGGCGGACTTGGCGACATCGGTCGCGGTCGATACGGCGATTCCCATCTGCGCCTGCCGCAGCGCCGGCGCATCGTTAGCGCCGTCACCGCACATGCCGACGATGTGACCGGCTTGTTCGAACGCCTTCACCAGTTTGTATTTGTCCTCGGGAAGAACACCGGCAAAGACGGCGAAATTCTCCGGGCGGACCTCGCTGGGGATCGGCCCGGGTGGACAGATCGCCCCATCGAGACCGACGGCATGGGCGACAATTGCCGCAGTTGCGGGAGCGTCGCCTGTCACCATCACCGTGCGAACGCCCAGCGTTTTCAGTTCCGTGACCAGGGCGGCGGAATCTTCGCGGGCCGGGTCGCTAAGCGCGATCAATCCCATGAGCTGCATCGCCGCCGGTGGTCCCGACGCGACAGCCAGCACCCGAAAACCTTTCGACTCCAGTTCGTTCGCCGACGCGAGCGCGGCAGGCGAAGGGGCCGCGAGAACACCGACGGTGGCGAAAGCGCCTTTGATAATGCGGATCGTCACATGGTTCGCATCCACCGCCGATGCTTCAGACATCTTCGTCGCGGGATCAAAGGGAACAAAGTGAATGAGCTTGATCGGATCAGAAACGGTTTTACGGGAAGCGGCGGAACGAATCGCCTCGTCCACGGGGTCCTGACCCCCATCTGAGCTGGCGAGCGCCGCCATCATCAAAACATGCGAGTCGTCGAAGCCTGGCATCGCCCGGATGGTTGTCACCGCAAGCTCATTGCGCGTGAGCGTTCCGGTTTTGTCGGCGCACAAAACATCAATGGATGCCGCTTCATCAACGGCCGAGAGCCTTGTCGGCAACACGCCCTTGCGCGCCAATGCACGTGCGCCCAAGGCGCTCGCCAGTGTAAACGTGGCCGGCAACGCAACGGGGATCGATGCCAGAATTGCCGTTAACACCAGGGGGACGATTTCTCTCACGGGCATCGCATGGGCCAGCGCATACGTCACCAGTCCGACAATCAAGATACCGTTGAAGACTGCGAGATTGCGCACTACCCGCAATACGGCCTTTTGCTGTGAACTGACGACATGCGCGGTGCGAACCAACTCCGCGGTGCGCCCGAATTTGGTGCGGGCTCCCGTTGCCGTGACCTGCGCGACGGCCTCACCCCGGCGTACCAGCGCCCCGGCATAAGTTTGGAATCCCGGGCCCGCTTCCGTGCCGGTCGACTCACCGGTGAGCATCGACTGATCGAGCAGGACATTTCCTTCGATCAGCCGCGCATCCGCTGCAACAACACCACCCAGCGACAACTTCACGACGTCGCCCGGCACCAGGTCGGCGGCCGGGTGGTTTTTCCACACACCGTCGCGGCGGACCGACGCCGTCAGCGCCAGCCGCTTCTTCAGAGCGGCCAGCGTCGTCTGGGCACGCCCCTCCTGAAAGAACCCAAGCGCGGCGTTGAACAACAGGAGCACGGCGATGATCCCGGCTTCAATATACTTGCCGAGTATCAGCTCGAGCAGGATCGCCGCTTCCAGCATCCAGGGAATTGGCGCCCAAAGTTTCTCGATCGCCATTCGCGCCGGATGCGAAGACGTGTCGGGCATGGAGTTGGGGCCAAATTGGTTCGACCGGCGGGATGCTTCTCTGCTCGTGAGACCGTCCGGTGACTCATCCGCCGACCCATTCGCCGACGCATCAACAGCGTTGGGTACAACAACGGGCGAAACCAGGGGTGCGATCATGTGCGACGCCTCAGGCGTTCAGCTCACGGATGACAATGCTCATCGGCCGCTGCAACGCTCACCGCGCCATATAGGATCCGGCAATTACTTTTCCTCAACTATGACGGGCTATCCTGTGAAGGCACAAAGTAAATGCGGTGCTGCGCGCCTTGCGCGAGCGTGTCCGAGACAATGCGGCCATTGATCGTGATCGAGTTGCTGCTGGGGTCAACGGTTACCGCCTCATTCGTTCGCAGAGGACCGGAATAATCAATGCGATCGTTGGTAACGTCGTACACCCAGATCCTGCCATACGATGGCGCCGTATAGGAAAGGTGATCATTGCCGGAGCTGGCGATCGTGGCATTGGACGGGATATTGCTCAATGGATCCATCGCGCAACCGCTCAAAATCGCCAGGGCGAGCGTCAACGTGATGGGCAAAGCAAGAGAACGTGTGCGAATCATAAATATCTCCAAAAAAGTACGCGCCGAAAATAAAAACCGACGCAGCCAAATCCCGAAATTCGGGATTCAATTGCGTCGGCTTACTCGTTAACGGGTCATCCGGCCTGCCGGATTACCCTTTAGTTAGTCATCCGAGATATTGCTATAGTTCAACAATCTGCTGCGGAACTGGTTTTACTCAAGGCTCCACGACCATTGTCATGATAGGCGCAATGCCCGGCAAGGTCGAGAAGATTGAGAAAATGGTCGGCATATCACCGTTAAGCACGTGCAGAGGAGATATCTGTCCGACTAATTATGTTACGACCACTTTACTCTTGGGCCTTGGTTCTCGTTTCAGGTTTTCCAGTAAGCTCAATCGAAACGTGGAACCGATGCCCAGCTCTGAATCGACCGTCAGTTCAGCGCCCAGCAGCTTCGCTGCTTCAGACGCAATGGCCAATCCCAGTCCCATACCGCGCTGGCCGTGAACTTCGCCTCTCCTGAAGGCCTCGAAGATATGGCTCATATTCTCTGGAGCAATTCCCGGCCCCTGGTCCGAGACCCAAAGGACTCGACGACCAGCTTCGCTATCGCCGTTGGAACCCACGCGGACAGTGCCCTTGCTGCTATATTTTATTCCATTGCCCACGAGATTTTGGAGCACCAGCAATAACAGGTCTCCGTCTGATGCGACCATCGTGCGCGGCCGCACCTCCATCGCGAGCCTTACTCCCTTGGCCTCCGCCTCCTGCGAGAACCGCCCAACGACTTTCATCGCCACAGGGTGCAAATCCACCGGCAGGAACTTCGGGCTTTCGACAGAATTCCGCAGCCTTTCCCGGTCAAGTATCCGCCCCATGCCCGCGACCGTTTCGTAGATCGAGTTCTGAGCGAGATCAAGGGACTCCTCGGCCTTGGCGAACTTGCCCGCCCTCTTTAAGTCTTGTGTAAGCGCTTGGAGTAACAGCGTAACACCGTTCAGATGATTGTTCAGGTCATGCGAAAGGAATGTGACGTACCTCAACTCTTTTTCCGCAGCCGTCCTTAATTGAGATTGCTCAAGGTCTACGAGGGCAACCACCGATCGTTGAAGCAATACATCGAAGACCGCGTGCAGGGCGGCGGATTCCAGTGCATCCATTTGCCGGTTCAACTCCGCCTCAATGTGCTCGACGAGAATGGCCCGCAGAAGTCGATTCTCCTGCATGACCTCCACCAGGTCGAAACTCAATCGCCAGCGAGATAATCCCATCGCCGGCGCGCGATTTACCAATTCCCGGATCACCTCGGGATCGTCCGACGCCAGTGCGTCCGCGATCGCCAGAAGAATTTGAGGAGTCGATTTCCTCAGTGCGTCGAAAGTCAGGCTCTGCATCTGCGGCATGGCGAGCCGGACGGCCGCGTCCCATGCCAGTGTAATCCGATCGATCTCTGACCGTATGACTTCTGCAACATCAGGGAATGGGCAGTGGGTAAGTTGTGAGAGGAGGGGGTTCATGCGATTCCTTTCGCGTCTAATTAATAATGCCCGGTCGACGCGGTGTGAATGAATTGCCCGTAACTTCAGTATTGCCACGCGACAACGAGTGTTTATTTACCAAATGTAAAAATGGCGTGTCTGTCCGGTAGCGGACGTTATGTCGCAAATCTTGGTGGTATGCTGGAAAAATTACCTTGTACCGCGGCTTACCGTGGATAAAATCGGTGAGCATATACTGGAGCAGCCATATGCCGAGTCTGGGTCCTGTTCATAACAAGATACTGGAGAGGCTCCCCAAGTCTGAATTCCAGCAAATCATCGGCCTCATGGAGAAAGTGTCGCCCGGAGTCGGGGAGGTCGTGGCGCAGCCCGGGAAGGAACCCAGGTTTGTTCACTTCCCAATGTCGGGTGTTCTTTCCTCAATGGTTGTCCTGGAGGACGGCTCGACCGTCGAGGCTTCCACCATCGGCAATGAGGGGATGGACGGCCTTTACCTGCTCGCCGATCCGCTGGCTAACCCATATCGGATCAACGTGCAGGTCCAGGGGGAAATGCTTCGAATGTCAACAACCATGTTTAAGCGAGTGAGATTGGAAAGCAGCGCGCTGTCACAGTTGTTGCTGCGCTACGCGCTCGTTTTAATCCAACGGGGGGCACAGAACGGGGCCTGCATCCAGCACCACACCATAGAGGAGCGGATGTGCCGATGGCTGCTGGAGACGGCTCACCGCAAAGGGGAGGACCAATTTGGGCTCACACAGGAATTTCTCAGCGACATGCTCGGTGTTCGCCGCCAGAGCGTAAATCTTACGGCCCGGCTCCTGCAGCAGGCAAACCTGATCAAGTACCACCGGGGAGAACTCACAATCCTCGACAGGGTTGGGCTGGAAGAAGCCTCCTGCGAATGCTTCCGCGTCACGAGCCAGATGTATGAACGCATGATGAAGTTAACCTGATCGCGCCGTGCCGATCGGCTGGCGGTCAGGATAACACGTTGAGAAACGTTTGGAGATCCGCCAATGGAAACCGACCTTGCCCGCGAATCAATCGCCGCTCCTGCCGCCCGTTTGAGGATCACCATGAAAACACAAGGCGAGATCGAAAGTGAAATTTCCAAGTGCATGGGCCGATTCGAACTGGAATACATGGGCCGAGGGCCAAAAGAGGTTCGATCCTATTTGATCAGTGATCTGGTCGTGGTCCGGCTCAGCGGCGTATTGACCGCGGCCGAGCAGCATCTGGTGAAGACGCTCGCAGCCGAAAAAGGCAGAGACCTGCTCAAGCAGGTGCGCAGCCATTTAATGGAGATCGCGCGACCGGCTATTGAAGCAATGATCAAAGGGATCACCGGCGTCAACGTGGCGAGTGTGCACCACGACATCAATACATCGACAGGGGAAGAGGTCGTGCTCTTCACAATGGCCGAGCCGCTCGAGTTCCGCGAGCCGAAGAGAAGAAGTTCCGAGTCATCTTTTGACGCTCCATTCGTCTTCCATCCGATCGCCCTTTAACGGTTCGGCGTCGATCGACCAAAGGAGATTCAGATGATTCGGTTTCTGGGCATACTCGTTGTGCTGTGTGTTCTAGTCGCGGGCTTTGGTTTCTTGCGAGGCTGGTTCCATGCGGGATCAAGCAACACGAATGGACAGGGCACCGTTACGGTGACCGTGGACCAAAACAAACTCGACCAGGACAAGGCCAGCGCGCAGCAGGAGGTTCAGGACTTGACTCACAAGTAGAAAATAATTTGCGTTGGTTGAGCGATAGGCCGCGCTCATCGCTGTGCCGATCGCAGGCGCCAGTGCGTGATCGAAGACAAGACAAGACCGCGATCCGAGCAATGCCCCAAAGGTAAATGGCTGGCGGTGAAACGGACAAAACCCGCTGCGTCGCCGGACGATTCGAAGGCGGCTTAATCCCCCTTCGAATCAGACAATAAGTCGCGGAAAAAGCCCGTCCAAACGACCGGGTTTTCGGTCTGCGCCGGAATTCCGTTCCAACCGGATTGCGCAAAGTTCCAACTAGGCGTGCGCACTACACTTCGCTTATTTCAAAATCGATTTTTCTAACGAAGAGGGCGGGAAACGAACCAACGGTTTTCGGTAATTCACCTACGAGGCTGCACTTATGACGCAAAGGATTCGCCGGCCAAACTTTACGATTTCATCCAGAATAATTGGAAATCACTGTCGCTCATTGACGTTGACGATGATTTCGACGTCACTTTTCACAAGTCTTTCACAAGAAGGACGTTTCACTCTGCGTCGCGATGTTTCGCGACCATCGCGGCTCGCGCGAGCCCGGAATGGCGATGGTCTTCAAACTTACCGGACAGGCCCCGGAATAACGGGTGACGGCTCAACGGCAGCGGGCTATTAAGCGACGTGATCGCCGGAATTCAGTTTGTGCGCGAGTGACAAAACGGTTGAACCTGTCGTGGCCATCCACAACTTTTGGAAATATCTGCGATATTCCCCATCGCTAGGTATGAACAGCAGTAGTCCGATCATGACCGTTGAAAAGGTGCTCAGGCCCATGAAATGGGCCACCCCTATTTCAAACGCAATGCCGACGACGATCCAGGCGACACGGAAGTGCGAAATGATCGCCATGGGGAACATTAATTCCCAGAACATTACGGCATAGGTGGCGAGCGTGACGATCGACGCATATCCGAAAAGCCAACGCATGGACTGCGAGGAAAAGATGCTGACTTGGCTGATATAGTAGAGAGCGATTCCATGTTGCCACATCTCTCCGCCCGCTTTGGACAGGCCGGAAATGAAATAAAGAATTGCGGTCTGCATAATTATGGCCAGAACGGCCACGTTATGAAGCCAAACGCGAGATCCTGAGGGGGTTCCCCGCATTCGCGGCGGCAGGGCAAACAACAAATAAACGAGGACCAGTGCCGTCACGTTGTCCCCGCCATCCGGAAGGAGCGGCAACCTCGCATCGAGCGCTGACGAGCAGACCAGTGCCGCGAATGTAGATGCTAATGTCATGCGGCCAAGGATTAGGCCAATTCCAGCCAGGCTGAGCAAAGCGAGTATGACGTGAGTGCCGAATGGAGTAGCGAACGCACGCTCGACGAGTCCACCCAGGTGGGAACCTAGAAGCGGTGGTATTCCCGAAATAGAATTCCCCGCCGCGATTCCCGTTGGCCCCCACAAATATTCCGCGTAAGGCCACTGCGTCACGACCTTGAAAACGAATGAGAGACCAATCGCGATCTGAAGGATGCGCAGACCAGTTTGATTGTGTGGTTCGTCGGCTAGCCACCGTACCCAACGATGGCGAGGAAAATGTGGGCGGGTTACGATAGTCACGGTTGTGGCCCCAGAACCTCGCCTGAATTGGGGGCATAAAAATCCGCCGGATACACGTTGCGGTCGATCGGAAAAATGCCGACTTCGATATATGAGACGGACGGGGATTGCGTTTCGCGCTTCGACCAGGGGACAGCGGAGCGAATGCGAATTTGCAGGGCCAGCTTAACCCAACGATGATCGGGAAACGCGTGGTTGATGAACGCGTCCGCTACTCGCGTGAGGACCGTGATCGAAAGCCGGCGAGACATTTCCAGATGTTGTTCGTATACTTTGCGTGCTTCCGGATCTCCATCGCGCGACGCCTGCCGCCAGGCCATTGACCAGTCTCCCCCACTAAGGAAATCCTGAATCGCGCTCATCTGCGGCCGGTACAGCCGATCGAAAGCCGACAGGCGGTTTTTGCGGAATTCATCCCAAAGGGGCGTGGAAAGGTCGTACCATCCGTCGGTGGGAAGGTTCCCGCTTGTGATGGTTTTGGCCTCGCGGGCTATTAGGGGGCGAACCAGAAGTGAGTAGTCGGAGGTCAGCGGATCGGGCGCGAATAATGTCCACCTCTGCCCGAAGTATTCTCCGATGGTACGATCCACTAACGACTGCCACGTAAGCATCAGCGGATTCACGGGCAGCACATAAGCGATGGTCAAGAGGAAATGAACGATCAACCATGCGATGGACCCGGCCCGGACAAGTCCCCCTCCGACTTTGCGGAGGTGGCTCATCGTCCCTGATCCATTTGTCATTTCAACCACGTCAATGAAAGACCCCGGGCGGTATCGGCGACTATCGGTTGAAGTCCAGAACTGTTTCTGGATAACGCAGCGCGGCATTAAGGGAGCTGCCCGAAGAGGGCGCAGCGGCTAGCATGTTTTGAGCTGTGGTCTTCGCGTTGGCAGCAACAGCGCTGGCAGTGACAGAACTGCCGCTGTTGTTACTGCCAGCGCTGTTGCTACTGCCGCTGTTGTTATCGTCCAGCGGAACGCTCAAATCGTTTAGGGCCAGCGCGTGCGCTGGGGTTGAAGTCTTCACCTCGGTCACTGTCTGTAGTGTTCGCGCGTGCAGCAGAACCGCAGTTACGGATAACGCGAAAAGAGTTGCGGTCGTCCCAGAGTATCGCATTGCTGTCATCCTCTCAAAAACGGAAGTATACACTTTATTAGACGATCTCCGCAAACTGACATTTTGTAGCGCAAACTTGAGTGGCAGACTTTGGCAGAGAACCGTTGTTGAGCGCACCAGATCCTGAGCTGGCGCCAGCAAAACCTCGCGAATTGCGGGATAAATCTCAAAGGCGCCCGATTAAAACTGAAGCTTGCGACGGATGAACTTTCCGCCGCCAATGCGAGGATTCAGTATTCGCGCAGGATCAAGCCAAGCAGCCGTATCCAACGGTGGATCAAACATTCAGAAAGGAGATCCATCATGATTGCCAAATTTTACCGAGCCATTGGAGTTTCGGCTGTGATCGCGGCTGTGTGGACTGTCCGAGTAGGCATGTCGCCTACAGGCCAAGCTGAGGGTTGGCGCGCAATCGCCGGAATTGCTTCTCCGGTCCTTCTTGCAGGCAACTACGATGTGCAAAATTCCAACTCCACGTTCTCAAACCCGCCTCCTCCTCCCCCTCCTCCGCCGCCGCCACACCATAATTCTCCGCCCCCGAATGCCGTTCAGGGATAGTCCCCGTAGCTCCGCTTCGTTCAGACGTGGAGGCACGGCGCGTTTACATCAGCCCGCCCTAACCGGCGGGCTTTTTATTGCGCAGGATGTCGCCGGCTATCCGTATCCAATGGCGAACATTTACAAAGGAGCCTTTATGAACCGCAAGATGATTCGACTCGTTTCTTTGGCCGCTTCAGGAATGCTGGTGGCCATTTCCTCAACCGTGATGGCTTCCACCCCGAAGCCCGAAAAAGGCTGCATTTCCGTTCCGGTGCCCAGCCCTATACAGGTCATCGCGGATTTGCCCGAGATTCCCTTGATTCCGCAGGCGCCAGGTTTGCCGAACCAGCTCCCGCCGCCGCCTCTTCCTCCAGGTGGTACTATCCTGCCGTTTCAGCCTCCGATCGGCGCCCCTGCTCCGAAACCCATGGTGGCGTACAATGGCGACGACAATGGCTGCGTTCCTAATCCCGATACTAAGCACCCAAGTTCCCAGGTGCGGCCCAATGGCCAAAACGGTGTGGCCTTGTTGGCCTGTGAGCATGAACATAAGTGGAGGGGATATCCAGGCGACTGGGATATCACTGACCTCGAAGACAAAGCTTGACCCAGATGCTACAAGAAGTTATTCGCGGGCTCTGCTTCTGTGGTCAGCTGATGTGAGGTCGTCGTCACTGCGACCGCAAAAAGTTGAAGTCGGAGAAACCATTGAAGTAAATTTGAGTTACGACGCAGGCCAACTATTTTGAGCGGGCGCGGGCGCCTACGGAGCCAAACCGCGACCAATTAACTGCACTGCGATTCTACGGAGCGACAAATGATCAGGATTTTCCTATTAGTCTTATTCATTGGACCCGCGGTAGTTCTACTGGCTGGCTGCGCTTCTAGCGGCGTATCAGCCGCGGACATGCAAAAGCGGCAACAAGCAGTGGCGGCTTCGGATTTACTGATTGTTCCCGGCGAGCGGATCGGACCAGTGAGATTGGGGATGGGCATGGATGAACTTGTAGCCAAGCTCGGTCAGCCGGACATCGTCATTCACCAAATCGTAGACGATAGGTGGGACTACCGGTCACTAAACCTAATGGTTGGTATCGATCACAGCGCTGCACCCGCTGTCAACGACATATCCAACGTAAATTGGTCGGACGCACCATTGCTCACGGTTTTCAAGACCGCCGAAGGGATCGGAATTGGCGCTTCCTCTTTCGACGTGAAGCGCGTATATGGCAGCCCGGACTCCGGCGACTCCTACGATATGACTTACCATTCACTCAGGATGCGTTTTTTTATCACCGACACGGACCATTCGGTGATGCAAATCTCAACCGGACCGTACTGATTGCGGAGCCTGCGCGACTTCTTCGGCTGCCGAAAGGTCCCAGGAACAAGCTGACCCAACGTGCACTAAGAATGGGAGATGAACTATGGGCGCGAAAATTTTTTTTAGTTACGGCATTGTAATCATCTGCATGGTGGTTCTTGCCGGGTGTGCGGCCAGTGGAGTCTCACCTGCAGACATGCAAAAGCGCCAGCAAGCTTTATCAGTGTCGGATCATCTGATCGTTCCAGGCGATCGAATTGGCCCGGTCCGATTGGGAATGGGGATGGACGAAGTTATCGCCATGCTGGGCCAACCGGATGTTATCTTTGAACTTGACGACGGCACAATGGATCATCGTGTCTATCCTCAATGGCGATACTGGTCGATGAATCTCGTTGTTGATTTCGACATGAGTACTGCACCTGCGGTCACGGCCGTTTCGACGCAGAATTGGACGGACAAACCCTTAACCATCATCTACAGGACAGCCGGTGGGGTCGGACTTGGCTCGTCGTTCTTCGACGCAAAACGTGACCAGAGCGGCAGCCCGACGGTCGACACAGTCTGTAACGATGGGCACAAGATGCTGGACTATCCCAATATAGAGTTTCTTTCTCACTCTAACACGAGCGGCACGATCTCGATTATCACTGTCTTCCCGGAACGATAAAAAGCTAGTTTGATGAATGGAGTCACCAACAAGCCATAACGATTTTGCGGTCCACATCATGCCAAAAATAATCGGAATTTTCTTATTGGTTTTATTCGCTGGAACCGCAGCGACACTATTGGGGGGTTGCGCCGCCTCGAATGTGTCCGCAGCGGACATGCAAAAACGGCAGCAAGCATTGGCGGCCTCTGATTTACTGATTGTTCCCGGAGAACGCATCGGACCGGTGCGCTTGGGGATGGGCATGGATGAGGTTCTCTCCAAACTGGGCCGGCCAGATATCGTCGTTGACGATGAAGCAATTAGCATTTGGAGGTATTGGTCGCTAAGCCTGACTGTTTCTTTCGATGATATAGCTGCACCCGTTGTCAGGGATATAAATACCATGTATTGGTCGGATGTACCGTCACATTCCGTCTTCAAGACTGCCGAGGGGATCGGTATTGGATCTTCCTCTTTCGACGTGAACCGCACGTACGGCAGCCCAGATTCCGGCGGGCCTCAAAATGTTATGAATTATTTTTCGCGCGGTATGCAATTTGGCATCAACGACTATGCGGTCAGCGGCATCCAGATTTCCCAGTCAACGCGAAATTGATGGCCGGCGTCCCCGGGGGCGCCCGTGCGACTTCCGTCATCCGAAAACGTCTTGGCCACGCTGCTATCTTGTTGGCAAAAACCGAGACGTTAACGCTAGCAGAGATCAGAAATGCAAGAATCAATTTGTATAGAGTCGAATATCCATAAATTCTGTGGTGGTCATTCACGCCTTCGAATCTGCACAACAAAGAATCCCCACCGATGTTCAAGCAAGCATTTGGCAGGCTTGGGCGACGCCGCCGACAAAGTCCGGCACAAGACTCTTGAAGTAAGCGCGGCGTTCAGCGTCGAAGCCGAGATCAAACAAGACCAGCCCCAGTCCAATTCTGCAGTAGTCGCTAAATGATTTGCTTAGAAACTCACCGGATGCGGATGCAATTGTGATTTTAAGGGCTTCCTTATAGGTGGCTATAATGGATTCCGGACTGCGAACCCCCCGCATAAAGTGCGCCCAAGATTCGTCGTGCTGCCGATTTAGCAGAAAGCCAAGCCCTTTGAGAGGCGAGATGACGATCATGCCCCCCACGGTACTCCTGCCATTACGAAAAAGGAGTTGAACTTGCAGAGCCAGATCGCTGGTGGCAACGAAGGCCATTAGCAGTACGGCTGCTCCCTCAGGGCAATGTGGCGAAGCCTGATCAGTTTTCTGCAAACAATCTTGCAGCTTTTTGTAATCAATGGTCGTAAATCGCTTAATTGCAAGGAGGGCGTCCTTCTCCGCCATCGGCAAATCTATCCAGAGGGCCTGAGGTGGGCTCAGCCCGGCGGGAGGGCGCAGCGACTCCAAGCAGATCAACACTTCTGCTTGCCAGTCCGTTTGAGCGCGCGCGACAGCGATAAGCCGTTCGAGCAACTCACGAGCTTCGGCAATTCTCCCATGGCGGATCAAGGCGCGGGCTTGAGCGTAATCGCCCCAAGGCTTTCGAGGACCGAAAAAGAATCCTCTTAGCCCGGGCTTCCAGTCAGCTGGCACAGGCGGCGCAGCCTGCAACGGGTGATGTCGACGCAACAGATCGAGATCGTCTGGCAAATCCACGTTTTAACGTCCCTTCTTACCGAGATGATACGGTGCCCGCGAATCAGAACAAAGTTTGTTCAAGTTCCATTAGTCCGTATTCTCCGCAAGATAATCAATTACATTCATCGGCCAAGGTTCATCGGGGAAATTCGTGAGCGTTTCAATAAACCGTCTCCCTTTTTTCTTTGATAAGCGGCACTCGTCCGAACGTTGTGATTTACTCATCCGTGACAGAATACCAAATACTCAGAAAGGAAAACAATGCCGTTCACCAAGAGTCAGGAGAGCTAATTATAGTTATTGTAAAAGAAGATAAATGCCGACAACGCTCCGACTAGAGATCCAGCGGCTAAACCAACGATAATGCCGACAATTGGTTTGCGCGCCTTCTCAAAAAAGAATGCTGAGGAAATTGTCCCGGCAAGAAATGCGAGTGTGAAAAATAAAAAGGCATGGTTGTCACAATCGCTCGAAGCCTCGATGAAATTGCCAAGATCAATATGTGGATAACGCGAATTGAGCAGATAAGGAAACACCACATTCAGCGCAATCGCTAAGCCGAGAAAGCCTGCGCCGATACCAATTACAAATTTGAGCAGCCGCTTCATATTATGACGACATAGCAAGTTCGCGACGGTTATACCCGTTGCCCTACACTGGGAGGGCAATCGAAATAATAGGCACAAGGATATTCTGCCAACGCATAGGAAATCTCCTGATGCTTAAGATTACGCCGCAATTTCAAACGCTTTAAGGAGCCGGGAGAAAGTCCGGCAAAAATGGGCTCCCGTCGGAAGAAATCGCCAAACCTTGTCCCATGACTCCGCCTGAACCATGGGGGCATGCGCCGGACCCGCCCCGTCTTGGTTGTATCGCCGCAGCCGCCCAGCCTGATGACAAGATGCCCAGGTCCATCACCAGGCAGGTAAACCATGTCCCAGGTTAAATCTCGCACTTCGCCAAACCGCAGACCGGCATAGGCCGCGACGGCGAGGATCGGTTTGAAATGCGGGTCAGCCGCTACCAGTAATTTTGAAATCTGATCGGGCGAAAATACCGGCTGTTCATTTGGCGCCGGCTTCCTCATCGTCGCCCCGGAGACGGGGTTCGAAGGCAACAACTTCTCCTTATTGACCGCCCATTTGAACATCTGTTTGATGATGATGGCCCGGTCATACGCGGTCTTTTTTCCGTATGCCGCCGAAACGGATCGATGCCAGTTCCAGAAATCTCCCTCAGTAAATTTCCCGACCGCTTTGTTGAAATTCGTATTGGCCCAAGCCCCGAACGTCGCCAGGACATATTCGTATTTGGTCAGCGTCGTTTCGGCCCGGCTCATGGAGGTCTGGTATGCGAGGTACCGCCGCGCCAGGTCAATGATGGTCAGCTTCACCGGCTTCGCGCCCTTACCGGCCAGAATTCGCTCCCCAAGCTCATGGATTCGATGCATCGCAAGCGCCGGGTCATCCGTATTGAGCGGCACCGCATAGCGCTTCCCGTTGTATCCGCATTCCGCGTAAAATGTCTGGCTGACCCGTTCGCTCCCGTCCGCTGGGTCTCGATAGGTCCGATGGCCGAATTGAATGTTCAACTCGCCGACGGCGACATTTTTCCGGTTGATCAGTTTCATCCCAGAACCTCCTCGAGAAGGCGCTGGGTAATGAAACGAAGCGGGCGTCCGCGAAATACGCTGGCGGCAAACTTCCCTTCGCAGACTTTGCGACGAAGCGTCTGCTTGGACAGCTTTGTTATATCGGCGGCTTGATCGAGGCTGAGAATAGGTCCGCAGCTCTGGCTGTAGAAGTCAATAATCCGCTGCAGCTCATCTGGCTGAAGTCGGGGGCCGCCACGATGATAATCGCTCGCGGTAACGTTCTGATTCGTCACGCCGGAATCACCGGCGCGGAGCTGGGCCTGAGCCGCGAAGTACGCTTCATCACTATGTTCAGGCATCTGCTCGCGCAGATGGGCCGGAGGTTGTTTTCTGGCGCGCCCGCGCCGGATCTGCTCCGGCGACTCATCCAGGTCCGCCGCATTAACTTCAGCAAAAACGATGGGCTGATTATTCTGGCTCGCCCCCTGGCTCTTAATTTTTGCCCGCGCCATTTCGACGGCGGCGGGGATATTTCTTTTCGACATACCAACTCCAGATTGCGGCGAATGAAGCTTTCCATTCGCTCGATCCGGCTGTATCGGCGGGCATTGGGGGCACGGGGCCAGCCTTACACGCAATTTCGGAAAATATTTTTGCCCCCCACCCCGATGGAGCGTAACGCCTTTTTGCGCAAGATCTTCGGGTGAATTTTGGAGTGGCTGCGGATCGTCTGCCGGAGAATTCCTGAAAGATTTGCTGATGAACTTCCGGATCTTTTGCCGAAGGGAATCGCCCCTTCCTGAGGATCGGATTAATTGTCGCGCGATCTCGACCGCCGCCGGTGTTCGGAGCTTTCCGTTGACCTTTGGCTCCGGCCAGTCGGAAGGAACAGGAATGCCATCGATTTTTCGAACACGCAGCACCCGGCGAGCCGGGGAACCCGATTGTCCCGATTTGACGCCCTTTTGTGTGGATGATGCGACATCGGAATTGATCGGAACTGAATTGGTTTCCGATGCGTTCCGCGATTTCGCCCGCGCTGACTTCCGCAATTTCGTGAGCGGGTCGCGGACAGCGAGGTTGGCTGCAGACGTACAAGCTGCGTCGCTGCAAGTCGTTGCGTCAGGTACGATTTTTCTAACGGAGAGCACGTTACCACGTTCGACCCAAGAGGGTCTACTCTCCGCCATCAGGGATTTTTTCCAGCAGAATCCCGGTTGGGAATGACCTTTCTCTACTCGCTTTTGCCTATCCCCAAGGCTATCCCCACGTGGGGATACCCACCTGTCTCGTTTGAGCCTTATACGGCAAGGATTTCCGGCTATTTGTCGGCGTCTCGCACCCCCCGACAGCCGCCCTTTTTCTCTGTCGGAACCTTCGCACTCACGCGCTTCGGTTCCTCTCGCTCACGCTCGGAGAAAAAGTCCGGCTCCTCGTCCCCCTCACGGGGGACTCGGTTGGGGCTTCACAGCCCCCGCACGGGTTTCTCGACACGATCTCTAGGGAGGGGGAGAGGGACCCGAAGATATCACCAACAGGGTGGGGGTGACCGCCCCGACCGAACGGGTTAAGGAGGAAGCTGGAGCAGCTTCCAGAACAGCAAAACCAGACCGGAGAGGGTCTGGTTTCAATTCAAGATTGTCATGTCCTCGGCGCCGCTGCAAATGGACATTCACAGGGGATAAACATACCCATCCATTCGGAGGACGACGCCGCGTCGTCCACACCTGCGCCGGCATCATCTGCCGGCTTTTTGCCCCACGCCCCAGCAGCCAGGGAGAAGGACGCTTTCGCTGCCGCACGCTTCGCATCATACCGGCTCCCACCCTCCGTCAAGCCGCAAGGGCTTGACCTCGGGCGGGTGCCCGCCGGTATGGCTCCGCTTAAGCGGCAGCAGAAAGCTGCCGTCAGGTCGAAATTAGCAGCCAAACAAAAGATTCATGGTGCAAAACCAAAAAGACGTGCCTTTGCCGGTCGCGTTGCAACACCTGTTCGTGAGCGGACTGGCGGAGAAGCAGCTATTGAAACGCCGGCAGAGCAAGATGGCCTTCGTCGGTGAACTTCTCACGTTTCTTCACGAGCAATGGCCTACCGAGGCTTCGCTTCAGAAAGCCGGTCGGGTTGTAGCGGATTGCCGGGGTGCCACAGGAGAAAACCTAAAACTCGTGGTCGAACCGCAACTCCGGGCGACGGCGGTATTTCTCGCCAGCGAACCCGAACCCACCACGGAGACGATTCGGGAACTCATCGCCGGTGACGTTGCGGTCGAAAGCGCTTTCGTTTGAGGGTCGAATTAGCAGCCAATCACTTACTTTATGGGAATTGACATCTACGCTCGCTGGAAAGACCAGACGGGCGAGGAGGAAGAGGCACAGTACAAGTCCGGGTTCGACGCAACCGTCGGTCACGTCGGATACCTACGCGAAGCCTACCACGGCGAGCCGTATGCCACCCGCTATCTCGTATCCGAGGCCTTCGAGAGCGGCCATGCATATATCCCCGCAAAGAGACTGCGGGCGAGGTTGCCGGAAACGCTCCGGCTCGCCGAGGAGCGAGAGCGAACGATTTACGGGGCGAAAACGACGGATGAAATTGAGCCGACGTTGCGGAGCTATACCGCGTTCGTCGAGCTTTGCGAGCGGATGGAGGCGAAGACCGGCCAGCCGGTAAAAATCATCGCCTCGTATTGAGGCCGACGAAGCCAGGTCGAAATTATCAACCAACATTATTCTATCATGAACACGCCACAGCAAAGTCAGACGCCGAAGCCGGTGACGGTGGACGAGAAGTTGACGGACATCCGAAGACGCCTCGGCAGGATTGAGATGCATCTCATCGCAATCCGCGGCGTCAGGCCGGTCAAAAAGGAGCAATAGCCGCTATTGCACGAGACAGCCCGCTCACGCGGGCTGTTTTTGTTTGGCTGCTGGGGCGTCCCCACCCCCCAACCCCCCGCCGGAGTGCCTCCCCCGGGGGGCGATAGATCCAAGGCATAAGAAAGCTCGATGACTTCAGGGTTACGTTTATCTGCTAAAATATTCAATTATGCCAATACCTGGTGGTACATCGGACAAACTGGGCAATCGATACGAAACCTTATGGGCGACCGACCAGCTTTTGCGCATTGTTGAAGGAGCCGCGCAATCTCTAGTTCTGGAACCGATAGATACTGACGAATCACGTGGAATTGAATTTTATATTACAGAGTCTAGTGGCTCGGTGTTTTACTGGTCTGTGAAGCGCCAAACCACAAGAGCCGCTGGGTGGACCATACCCCTGCTCGTGACACAGGATAGCCGTGGACGAAGCATCGTAAAGGACCTACTGGCTCACGTGGAACGTAATCCGTCCCACCTCGCAGTTTTTGCTTCTACCCTCGGAGCCGGCAATTTCAAGGAGCTTCAGACGTACGCCACCGATAGCACAAGCTTCAAAGCACGGCTTGAACGTTCGGTAGAATTGAAGCAAGAATTCAACGACTATTTGCTACCGATTTGCGATAATGACTTAGAACGGGCTCGAAAATTTCTATTGCAAACTCGCGTTTTTACTTCTGACGAAGACCAACTTCGCGAACGTCTCCACTTCGCGATTCGCCAACTGCTATTCGACGAACGCGGCAGTTCAATTGATGTTGATGCAGTTCGCGGCTATCTCGGTGATCTTCTCCTGGAATTTATCCACCGGCCAATCGACCGTGAGACTATTCTATCCAAACTAGCAACCCACGCGATTCGACGACGAGATTGGGCAATCGAGAAAACCGTCACAGACCAAATTGATGTTCTCTGCGATTCTTACGTTAATCCGCTCCGCTCGGAATTTATTAACGGGGCATTCATCCAACTGGGAGATCCCAATTCCATCATTGGTGCTGATGGTCGACCCGTCGGTTCGAAAATATTGGTTGTCGGCGGTGCGGGCGGCGGAAAAAGCTCTGTATTGGCCACAACCGTTGAACGTTTGCGCAAATCGGCAGTTCCAGTCATACCAATCTCGTTTGACGGTCCGCTGGACGGTTTGGCCACAACTAGGGGCTTGGGCCAAAAGCTAAATTTGCCGGAGTCTCCCGCCATAGTGCTGGCGGGACTTTCTAAGGGTGGGCCTGGCGTGCTGGTAATTGACCAACTGGATGCCGTAAGCGTCGCCGCGGGTCGACGCACGGAATTGTGGCCGCTCTTCGACATCTTAAGACGCGAGGTGGAACGATATCCGAACCTCTCACTGGTGGTCGGTTGTCGCTCCTTTGATTTAGAACATGATCACCGGATGCGCAAGCTCAAAGCCGAGGGAACTGTTATTGTAGAAATAAAGTCACTCACAGAGGCGCAGATCGACGCTTGCCTCAAGGTAGCCAAAATTGATCCTCAGACAGTAAACCTGTCGCTCAAGCCAGTTATTGCAGTACCTTTACATTTGTCGATGTATTTGAATTTGCCGACAAGCGATCAAGTGAAAGTTCATGATCGCGACGAGTTGTTTGATCGTTTTTGGACAGATAAAGAACGAAAGACTTCTGTACGACTCGGCCATACCGCACGCTGGATTGATGTAATTGATAGGCTAACTGATTGGCTCAGCAAGAATCAGCAGCTTTCAGCGCCCGCGTATGTTCTGGACGGATTGACTGACGATGCGTCCGCGATGACTTCAGAGCATGTTCTGCTTTTAGTCGATAGCCGCTATCGATTCTTCCATGAAACTTTCTTTGACTACGCCTTCGCGCGTCGATTCGTGGCGCACGACTTTTCGCTCCCCAATTTATTGAGAAGTGGAGAACAACATCTGTTCCGAAGGGCACAAGTCCGTCAAGTGCTGGCTTATCTACGCGCTCAAGATCGCCCCCGATATCTGTGTGAACTTGAAGCAGTTTTAACTGCTGAGGATATTCGCTTTCATATTAAGAATCTCATATTTCAGTGGATATCCTCGCTCACCGATCCCCAAAAGGAAGAGTGGACCATCCTGAGAAAGTCGGCATCAAATACCCAAGTGTGGCGACATGTTCGGGCGATTGCAGTTGGCCGCCCCAAGTGGTTTGATCTGCTCGACAGCATAGGTTTTTTTGATGATGCTCTGGCGAGTGGCGATGCGGCGCGTGAGCAAGAAGCAATTTGGCTTATCGGGTGGCATCAAACGCTTGAGACTCGATCCGGCCGTGTTGCAGAACTTTTGCTTAAGTATCGCAAGGAAGGCGATCAGTGGAACAATTATCTCCGATATGTGTGTCGAAGTGGCGAGGTCTTCGGAAGTCGAGCGATGTTCGATCTGTTTCTTTCACTCATCGATACGGGAGTTCTCGATGGCTTCCGGCCCGGATTTGCGGTTAACGATACATGGTGGGAAGTCCTTTACACGATGGCGCAGAAACATCCGGAACTTGCTTGCGAGGCTATTGCGCACTGGTTGAAGCGTTCTGTCACGACATGGCGAGAGACGGGCGGGGACGAGCGGCTGTGGCAACACATCGATCGAGGCGGTGGCGGCGACCATGTCATCCGTGACGCAGCCAAAGCCCCACTAGCGTATACCAAACAGATTCTTCCACTTGTCGCGGAAATAGTCGTCGAGTTGGTGGTGGAATTCGGTGATCGCCTTATGCGTGATCCACTCTGGTCTAGCCGCACGTTCGGTGACAATACGATTCAAATCCATTCGACGATATTGTCCACACTTGCAATATCACTCGAACAACTGGCGAAGACCGACCCGAACGAGTTGGATCAGTTACTTGAACCTTACCTCAACCGCCCTCATGACACCATCGTTTACCTCGTGCTTCGTGCGTGGACTGCGGCACCCGGTCGATATGCTGATCGGTTGGTGGACTATCTAATAAGCGACCCTCGGCGATTAAAGGTCGGATACTCCTCTTGGAACGCGGGTGGTGGATCAGCATCAATTTATACCTCTTCACAAGCCGTGAAAACAGCTTCCTCAATTTGTACGCCGGATCGTTTCGCAGCACTCGAACGGGTAATCATAGACCTAACGGATGATTGGGAAGCGAAAAACCCTCCGATCCGAGGCATGATTCAACTCGCATTGTTGCGGGCTCTTGATGATTCCCGAATTAGTCCGGCAGGTAAGTCGAAGCTTCGCGAACTTGAAAACAAGTTTCCTCAGATCGAGGAGAAGGAGCCGTTGAACTCACATGTGTCCATCGTCGGCCCTCCAATATCAGCCGAAGCCCAGGTCAAAATGTCTGATGTTCAATGGCTCAAGGCTATGCGCAAATATGCTGGGGTGCAGCATCGACATGATCGGCCGACGATTTCATCAGGGGGTGAGCAGCAATTGGCACACTCGGTTCAGGAACATTCGAAAAATGATCCTGTGAGATTCATCGGACTAGCTGATCAGATGGCAGATGATCTTCCGTCAAGCTATTTCGACGCGATTCTGTTGGGCGTAGCGAATTGTCTCTCTCCAAACGTCTCTACAAAGTCCACGCCAAGCCTAGATCAGGTTGTCTCCTTGGTGCGCCGCGTTCACCGGCTCCCGAACAAACCATGTGGTCGATGGGTGGGTTTTTTAATGGAAAAGCTGGGCGGACGAGATTGGCCGGAAGACGTAATTGACGCGATCGCATGGTATGCAATCAACGATCCTGATCCCGACATAGAACTTTGGAAAACGCCATCCGGTGGCGGGCAACCTTACTACGGCGGTGACATTCACTCCGCCGGCATGAATTCTGTTCGGGGTGGTATAGCAGGAGCGATCGCACATCTGTTATTCGACAAGCCAGATCGTTTCGAGCGATTGCGAAATGGTCTTGATCATTTGGTCCACGATAAAACCATTGCTGTGCGATCGTGTACCATTGAACCCCTTCTCGCGGTCCTCAATATCGATTCCTCGGTAGCGATCTCATGGTTTGGCGAATGTGTCGCGGCAGATACCGCACTCCTCGGAACGCGCGACGTTGAAAGATTTCTGTATTTTGCCAGCCATCGCAACTACATCGCCATTCGCCCCGTACTGCAAACGATGCTGTCCGTGACGGATGACAAGGTGGTAGAAAGTGCGGCGCGTCAGATTTGTCTCGCAGCGTTTAGTATCGCTGAGTCGAAAGAAGACGCCGCAACCGTGCGAACTGGGAGTTCGATTATGCGCAAAGCTGCCGCTGCCGTTTATGCGACAAACGTCGCAAATGACACGGTTGGTCCTATTTGTCGCGAAACGATAATTCAATTCCTAACCGATGCGGACGATGACGTACGAACCGAAGCAGCATCGGCATTCAGGCATATCGCACAAATTACGACAGATGAGCAAGCGAAGCTGCTGAAGGCCTTCGTCGATGGAAACCCCAACCGTGGCGCTCTTGAAGAGGTCGTGCGAGCACTGGAAGATTCACCCGTCCAACTTCCCGATCTCGTCTGTGGTCTTGCGGAGCGGTGTATAGAGGTATTTCGAGAAGATGCAGGCGATATTTCCAAAGCCGGATCGATGGTGGCCATGGACCTATCCAGAATTGTGATTCGGCTGTACACACAAACAGAAGATGGCAGCATCAAATCACGCTGCCTCAATCTTATCGATCAAATGGAACTTTATAATTTTATCGGATTGTCCGATGAACTGCAGCGTCTAGATCGATAACGCTGCCGAGTTCACTGGCGCCCTGCAGCGCTCTGTCACCGGCCGAGACCTCAAATGAAGTCAGCTCGCAAATCTATCGAGCTTCAGTTGCTTCGTTAGAGACTTCTTTGCCCACAAGCTTTTTGTGTCCGCGGCCGGTATCCGCGGAGCCTACGTTTTGGGAGTCCGTTGTCTTCTTTTTAGCATCTTGCGATGACGACTTTTTATCCGACACAGAGCCATGATCGTTTCCGTTAAACATGGTATCACCTGAATTTTCTTTCTCCGCGATTTCGCCGAGCAGCAATGCCGTCCGGGTGTAGTAATTCGCCAGCGCATCGCGGGACGCGACGAAAAGAACGAGAAGCACCACCAGCACGGCCAAATCCGTGCCGATGCCGAAAATTCGCGAGGTCCCCAGAATTCGATTCACTCCATACGCGAACAGCAGGGCGAGAAAAGTATTGCCGCAGAACTCGTAGTACCGGAAATGATTTTGGACGAGGTAATCGAAGCTCCCGAGTTTGCCGTCCAGCATTCCATCGTTCCAAACAGGTCGCATCAAGCCCATGCTCTGATGAAGGCGGTCGATGAGAAGCCATCGGAAGCAACTGAGGACCATTCCGACGGCTGTTGCCGCCAAGATGGCGTAGAAGGCAGGGCCAAGGTCTAGTGAATCGGGAGTTGCGACAGTTAGCCACCGACCGACGGCTGGCACGAGCGGTGCCACGCCGGCAAGCCCGATGAAGCCGGGGATCAAATACGCCAGTATTAGACTGAACTGCCATGGCGGCCCCTGGGTCATTGAGGCGGAAAGAAATCTCCTAGATTGACGACGATGACCATGATGGGGCCATTCTCGTCTGACAATGAACTATTGTCAAGAGTGCGGAGGGCGACAATGGGCATTGGCCCATGGCAACCAAAGCCCAGCATCACAAGCGATATGCCGCCGTTCCTGGCTTTTTGCGCCGTCTACGCGAAGAAGCCGGGATGACTCAACGTCAAATCGGAGCGCAATTAAGCGAACCGCAAGCATGGGTGCACAATTGCGAAACGGGGACTCGCCGAGTAGACATAGCAGAATTTTGTGACTGGTGTCATGCGTGCAGCATTCCGCCAGCGAACGCAATCCGACGGCTCGATGCCAAGACAATGAAATGAACTCAATGATATCCACACATTACTTTTGCTTTGGCTGCAGTCGCACCCCAGGGTCAATAGGTCCAAATTTTGCCTTTGAATAATTCTTCCGGGATTTCGTAGTCCTTCACGGCTGGATGATTAGCCAACATCAGTCGGATGGTACGAATCGCTCCATACGCCTCGGTGATAAGCTCGCGTTGCTCCTTGAATATTTTTTGATCAAAAACTGCATCCTGAGCTTGATGGGCCGGGCGTTGCCGAAGCTTCCGAACATTTTTGAATGTCGCGACCATATTCTTGAAGGCCTCGGGGTCTGGAAATCGCATCTTCTGGTCGAACCATTCCTCAAGCAATTGAATTGTACCCTTAATGCTGACGACAATCTTGCCGTCATTTCGTATCTTTTCATTTTCTAATTGAATGTCATTTCTGAAAAACTCCTTATTAAGGTTTTCCGACATCATTTGGTCCAGCAGCAGGACGAAGAGCTATAACCGAAAGTCGTGGATGGTTGGCGGCTGAATAAAAGCGGCGTACCTTCGGTGGATCGTCTCAAACGGTTCACCAGCGTCCCACGCGGGACAGAAAGGATACGCCTCATGGACTCTAACT